>OKTX01000592.1_pt1 | contig 20213 bp, 7 predicted proteins | sample 1606261 | NCBI WGS metagenome assembly OKTX01 (sample SAMEA3879543, study PRJEB24766) | human gut metagenome | biome: human-associated habitat; feature: feces | place: USA | collected 1985/1987 | reverse complement strand
CGCCCATGCCAAGCTGAAGCCCATCCACGACACCTTTATCAAGAAGAACTTCAAGTTGACCAAGGACGCTTATGCCGCCCAGCACAAAGAGGAGCTGGACACCTTTAATAAAGCTGTCCGCACTCTGATGAAACTGAACGGCAGCACAGCGGTAGATTTTTCGGCATTGGATGCCGAATTTTCTGCGCTGCAATCCGGCAGCGCAGAACTGCGTACCAAACTGGAAACCTTGCAGCCGGATGTCTCTGCCCTGAAAAATATCCGCAAGTATATCGACATGGTGCTGAATAAGCAGCAGCTTTCCACACCGGGCGGCAAGCCCCCGGAGAAGGAATCGGTGCTGAAACAGCTGGAGCAGCTTCAGCAGAAAAAGTCCAACTACAAAACGATTTCTACCACCCCAAACCGCGAAGAATCGCTCTAAACGATCTTTCTGTCACCGATATGCCGTTGCAATCAGTGGCAGAAGTACATAATTCATTTGTTTTTTGCTGGCTTTTGGCTATTCTCGCTGGCTAGTGAGTAGAGGCGTACTTTTAAGGCAGAAATTTTCTCCAACACCCCCCATTTTAGGCCACTTTTTCTGTTAATAGTAGAAGCGCCTCTTTGAAAGCCGGTCATTTGTGACCTTTTTGTTAATTCTCAAAAAGATGGTTGTCTTTGGGCTGTTTTCGTTGCCTACCTATTGAGAGGATTTTTTCAAAAGCGGAGATTTGGTCTCAAGAATTACAATTCAATTACAAGTTTCTCACCAATGCTACGAAACAGGCGTTCTCGATGCCTACCAAGTGTAGGGCATCTTTTTCAAGACCATTCTCGGACTATTATGACGTTTTGTTTACAAAATTGCTTGCAATGCTACGAAATGGCCTTTTTCATCGGCTACCAAGTAGAAGGATGTTTTTCGTCCGTCAAAGTCCAGAAATCTTCCATATGTTCCTTGACAAGTGAATAGTTCAATCGTCCGGTACTTCACAAAAGGTACTTCTGTAACTCGCAGCCCGGTCATAACGAAGACGGGGTGGCTGAAATGCCAATGGTGCGGTGCAAGCCCGCCGCCGGACGATTCCCCACTCCTAGGGAAGTCGAGGACCAATATGGGAGACCTTAACTTATTAACGCAGTTGAGCACTTGTTTCGTGCTTTTCTGCGACTGGAGAATTGGAACCCACCAATTCTCGTTACATACTCTTTGTTCCTGATTTCTGCTTCAGCTGGAGGTGATCAACATTTCAGAATATCTTACCACGCAAACTCCGCTGCCGCCGTTTCTCCCATACCCACGCTTCCTTTTGGAACTTGACCTGAGTCAGACTGCAAAAATGACTTATGTGTTGCTACTCGACCGTGCCACGCTCTCGCAGAAAAATCTCTGGATAGATGAACGTGGATTCGTGTTTGTCATTTTTACGATTTGCTCTTTGGCTGAGCAGCTAGGGCGCAGCACTGTCAGTGTTTCCAGTGCGCTTAAGGAATTGGACGCTGCGGGATTGATCGAGCGCAGACGAACGCGGTTTTCTTCGCCCAATCACATCTTTGTGAAAATTCCAAATGTTGAATAGTTCTGCGTTTTTCACGATTCAAGAACCGCCAAAATCACGATTCTGTGATGCAGATTCTTAATGGCATCTGCAAAAGATATTTTTCCTATGCAGTATAGCAGCCTTTAAGACTGTATCGAAGAAAACTTTCACCTAACCAACGTAATAAAACAAAAAGAGAAAAACGAATAGAATCCATCCATTCCTTTCCGTATTTGCACCACATGAATGAGGAGGTCTGCCCTTGAACAAAGAAAAATCTGAGAAGAAGCCCACCACACGCAAACGTGCGCCGAGAAGTCCGAAGTCCGTGCGCCTGATCGTGGAACGCCATTATATCGGCAATGTGCCGATGAATACGCTTTTTCAGCGGCTTGTGGAAGAAGAAATTCGTAAAACTGCCGAATCGTATCTCGCCGCTGGCTAATTGGACGTTTTACTGCGGAAAAGGGCTTGCATCGTCACGCAGCATCCGCTACAATGTGATTGATGAGGTCTCTTTTCCATTATGGAGGTACACATGGAAAAGGACAAAAAAGTAACTGCTTTATACTGCCGACTGTCAAAAGATGACGGTTCAAACAGCGAAAGCCTGAGCATCCGCACTCAAAAGTCAATGCTTATGGAGTATGCCACACGCAACGGTTTCGGGAATTGCCAGTACTATGTTGATGATGGTTACAGCGGTACGAACTCTGACCGCCCTGCCTTTCAGGAACTTCTGGATGATATCCGGGAAGGAAAGGTGGCAACAGTCATTACCAAAGACCAGTCCCGACTTGGACGCAACCACATCGAAACCGGAACGTATATGGAAATCTTCTTTCCTGAACACGGTGTCCGCTATATTGCAATCAACGATGGTTATGATTCCAACGAGCAATCTCAGATGGATATTGCCCCGTTCCGAAACATCATCAATGAAATGTACGCCAAAGACACTTCCCGAAAGATCAAGAGTGCCCTTCGGACACGCAAGAAAAGTGGAAAGTATATCTCCAGCGGCGCACCGTTTGGCTACCAGAAAGACCCTGCCGACCACAATCACCTTGTGATCGACCCGAACACCGCCCCCGTTGTTGAGTATATCTATTCAATGGCAGAGGAAGGGCTGGGGCTTCACCGCATCGCCAAGCGGCTCCACGATGAAAAAGTCTTGAAGCCGTGTTACTACAAGAAAGAGATGTTTGGCCGCTTTATTGATGATGAAAAGATGTATGATTGGGACAGTGCCTATATCAGTCAGGTTCTGCACAGCCCAGTCTACGCCGGACACATCATCTACGAAGCCAAGCCCACCGTGTCCATGAAATCCAAAAAGCGGCGTTATATTCCGTTTGAAGAACGCGCTATCGTTCCGAATACACATGAAGCAATCATCCCACAAGACCGTTGGGAGAACGTGCAGCGAATCCTTTACAGCCGTTCCAGTAGTTTTATGTGCGATAAGACCGACTACGACAATATCTTCAAAGGCATCGTCCGCTGTGCAGACTGCGGCAGAACGATGTTAGTCAAGGTCGAGCACAGGCGCAAACGTAACAGTGTTCTGGATCAGACCTTTTATTGTTGCAGCACTTATCGGAAATATGGTGCGAAAGCCTGTGACTCGCATAATTTGGAAGCCCGTGTTCTGCATGAAGCTGTCTTTGCGGACATTCAGGCACACGCAAAGGCCGCTGTGAGCAATCGGGAAGCCCTTGTGAAGAAGATTGCAAATCAGATGCACCTCCGGGTGTCCTCTGACCGGGCGCAGCACAAACGGGATTTGAAGCAGTGTAAAGCACGAATCGCAGAAATCGAAGACCTGTATGCAAAACTTTATGAGGACGTATCAAAGGGACTTCTCCCGGAGAAACGTTTTCAAATGCTTGCAGATCGCTACGACAAAGAACAGGCTGAACTGACCGAGAAGATTGAGCAGTACGAGCGGGAAGGCCGTGCTGAACACGATCAGCTGGACAAGATTCAGGATTTTATTGATGAAGTCAGCAAGTACGCTGGTATCACCGAACTGAACTATATGTTCTTGCCGGAAGTAAACTCCCCATCAAGCGGCTGTGGATCAGCAGCATGGAGGATGCCGCCATCCAGCAGGGCTTTGAAAACCTGAGAGATGGCGCGGCGTATGATAATCTGTTTGCAGCGTCCGAGTGCAGAGCAAAAGCGGATTGGCTGATCGGTATGAATGGAACCCGTGCTTTTACGAAAAAGTACGGCAGAAAACAGACCATTGGCCGTGTGCAGACCCCGACGCTGGCGATGCTGGCCGAACGGCAGACCAAAATCCAGAACTTTGTAAAGGAACCCTATTACAAAGTGGAACTGTCCGGCGCGGGTGTCGTGGCGGTATCAGAACAGATGGCGCAGGAGCAGGATGCAGATGCTATGCAGGCCGCTTGCGATGGTCAGTGCGCCGTGGTTGGCAGCATCGAGCGCAAGCGAGTGGAGAAGAAGCCCCCGAAGCTGTATGACTTAACGACCTTGCAGCGAGAAGCTAACCGCTATTACGGTCTGACCGCCAGCCAGACCTTGCAGGCATTGCAGGAACTGTATGAAGAAAAGCTGGTGACATACCCCAGAACAGACAGCCAGTTTGTGACTGAGGATATGCGCAAGACGGTGGAAGCTCTGGTGCTGGCCTTAGATGGCGCGGCGGCAGACGTAAGCTGCGTTATCAACAACAGCAAGGTCACAGACCATCATGCGATCCTGCCGACGATGCAGGGCGCAAAGTGTAATAAGGCAAAGCTGTCCGAAACCAAACAGAAGATTCTTTCGCTTATCATCTGGAAACTGGTGCAGGCTGTGCAGCCGTCGTTCATCTATGAGGATGTGCTGGTAACAGTGTGCTGCCAGGGCAGGAACTTCACGGCAAAATATAAGGATGTTCTGCAGCCCGGTTATACTGCAAAACCTGTTCCGCTTGTGGAGCCGGAGAAGAACAAGGATGCGTCACTTCCGAACGATCTGGAACAGGGGATGGTTATTCCGGTGGTACGGGCAGAGAAAAAGCAGGGCTTTACTTCACCGCCGAAAGTCTATACCGAAGATACCCTGCTGTCAGTCATGGAAACGGCAGGCAACAAGGAATTTGAAAAGGACACCGAGAAGAAAGGTCTGGGAACCCCTGCAACGCGCGCCGCGATTCTGGAAAAGTTGGTATCCTCCGGCTATGTGCAGCGCAAAGGCAAGCAGATGATTCCCACGGAGGACGGTGTGGCCGCGATTCACAATATCCCGGACTACCTGAAATCTGCCAGTATGACAGCCGAATGGGAAAATGACCTGCTGCGGATGGAGCGCGGCGAGATCAAGCCCCATGATTTTATGCAGGGCATCCATGGACTGATCGATAAGATGCTGGCCGACTTGCGGCAGATTCCTACCGTCGCGGCAGCTCCCTATCATTATAGGGTAAGCGTAGGAAGCTGCCCGGTCTGCGGAAACCCTGTACATGAGAGCAAACTCGGCTTTTGCTGTGCAGACCGCAGCTGTAAATTTGCTCTCTGGAAAGAAAGCAGATACTTGTCCAACATGAGAAAAACGCTGGACAAGAAGATGGCGGTAGACCTTTTGAAGAAAGGCCGCACCCATGTAAAAGACTTTTATTCCGCGAAAAAAGATAAGACATTCGCCGCTGACCTTGTGATGCGCGTCGAAGATGACCGCGCACAGTACAGCCTGGAATTTCCTAAAACACCGATGCAAACGAAAACGTAAAGGAGGTTTGACCCTTGCCACAGATTAACGATATTCGAGAATTGGCGCAGCAGAACGCCCGGTATGTCAGTAACTCGCCACAGGACTGGATGAGCTATCTGGATGTAGCGGCGCGGCTGTACCGCTATTCGTTCACCGATGCACTCCTGATCCACGCACAGCGGCCCGATGCAACCGCCTGCGCAGAACTGGAACTCTGGAATCAGAAAATGAGCCGATGGGTCAACCGTGGCGCAAAAGGCATCGCGCTTCTGGATGATACCGGACCGCGTACCAAACTGCGGTATGTGTTCGATATTGCTGACACCCATCTGGTGCGCGGCGGCAGAACACCGCTCTTATGGAATCTGGACAGCCACGAGCATGAGCAGGCTATCTTAGACCATCTGGCAGATACCTATGGCTTATCCCAGACAGACAGCATGAACGCTGCTCTGCTGGAACTGGCACAGCAGCTGACCGCCGACAATCTGGATGAAGCAATGGACGGTCTGGCCTATGAGGTGGCGGATACTTTTCTGGAAGAACTGGACGAAGATAACATCCGTGTCCGCTTCCGGGAACTGATGACCAACAGTATTTTCTATACGCTTTCCCGGCGTTGCGGGCAGGAGCCTATGGATGTGCTGGACGATGATGACTTTATCCGTATCGTGGATTTCAACAAGCTGCCTGTGCTGTCGTTCCTTGGCAACGCCGTTTCCGAACAGTGCGAAGCGGTTCTTTTTGACATTGGCCGCGAGATGCGGAAAATTTACAAAAAAGAAATCACGCAGCAGCTTGAAAAAGCTGTTGACAGCTTGTATAATACCAATACGGACTTTAGCACATTAAAGCACGAAACCGAAGAAACCACGACCGAAGGAGGACAAGAAAATGGAGTTGACGTATTACCGCAAGGGAGATTATCTGTTCCCGAATCTGGCCGTGCAGGACGAGCCGCAGATCATCGGGAAGTACGGGATGCTGCGCAGGACGTACCTGAAAGAGAACCGCAAGAACTGGTATCAGAGTATGCTGATGAGCGGCAAGCTGAACCAGCATCTGGCGCAGATCGAGGAAGCAGCGGAGAGTCGGGTGGAAACCCTGCTGGACGGCCTGAACGAGAAGTTTCCGGCACCGAGCAAGGAGAAGGACCCGCTGGCATGGGCGGCACATCAGAACAGCCTGACGGCGATGGCAGAAGAGATCGTCTTGAAGGAATTGGTGTACAATTAACTGAAACAACAACGGAACAGGATTTGAGCGAAGCAGAGGAAGAAATTGCCTCTGCTTTTTCTTTGCCTGATTTGCCGACCGTGGAACAGCAGATCCGCGCCATCGAAGAACCGATCCGGGCGCGATATGCGGATGAAATTGCACTTGATCCCGAAGTGGTCGATGAAATCCTGCGCACGGGCAGCAACCGCAGCAAGGGTCAGCTGCGCCTGATCTACAATTTCATGGTCGAGAAAACCCCGGAAGAATATACAGAGTTCGTGAAAAACGAATATGGTACGGGCGGCAAAGGCTTTGAAATTGGCGGTGCGAAGTATGCAGTCTGGTTCGATGATCTGGGGTTGCGCATTGCGGCAGGTGGCACGGCAAAGGGCGGTACGATTGCCAATGCGTCTTTATCCTGGGAGGATGTAAGTAATCGTATCCATGAACTGCTCCGGCAGGGCGAGTATGCGCCGCAGGCGGTTCTGGATGCTGCAAGGCAGAATGCTTTGCAGGAACACGCGCAGACATTGGCCTATATGGAGCGCGACTTGACAGATGGCGTTGCCGAAGCAGTCTTTCAGGATACAGAAATCTTCAGGGGCGGTTTCCCGGAACTGACGGACAGGCTGGCAGGCTTGCTGGATGATACGGAGTTTCTGACTGACCTCAATGAGAGATTGTCCGCGCTGGGGGAAGCCTATGCCGAAGATAAAGACCTGATGCGGATGCACTTTTATAAGCCGGATAAGGTTGCGGCACTGTTCCAGCAGTTTGCAAAGCCTTATCTGAACTACTCGGCGCGGGATGGCTTTCACTGGAATGAGTATAAGAAGTTCATCACGGAAGATGAAATAAACGCTTATTTCACACGGGGCAGCAATTATTCGGACAGTCGGCTGGCAATCTATTCGTTCTTCCTGAATCATGAGGACAAAAAAGAACGGGCTGACTTCCTGAAAGAGCATTACGGGATCGGCGGCAGCAGCCATGCACTCTGCGGGGCAGACGATTCCCACGAAGATCACGATGGCAGGGGCATTTCTTTGGAGCGTGGCTCATACGGGAACCCGGATGCAAGCGTTCATCTGAATTGGAATCAGGCTGTAGGTCGAATTGACCGACTTATCCGTGACAGTGAGTATTTGAAGCCGGCAGACTACTCCCGGATGCCTGCTTATGAGCGCGAGCGGATGGCAATGCGGGTGATGGGCTTCTATCACCATCTGCCGAACGACGTGGAGCGGCCTTATCCGCAAGACCTTTACCATGAAGAAGGTCGAAAGGCTCTTGTTGAAAAGCTGGCAGGACCAGAACAGTCGGCGGAACTGCTGGAGCAGATGGACACTGCACTGCTGTCTGTGCCACTGGATTCCGAAGAATATGAGCGCAAGGCAGAATCCCTCGCTATCCTGCACCAGTATGTCGAGGGAACGTACACGATTTTCCCGGAAAAGAAGAGGGCTGTTGAGATTGCGGTTCCTGAACAGGGGCAGATTTCCATGTTCGATTTCATGGAGCAGGAGCCGCAATCGAAAGAGCAGTCAACCGCCGCAGCGGTTGAGAACTCCCAAAAGGCAAAAGTTGTTGCGCGGTATCAGTCAACGGTGATGATGCAGGCAGGATATATCGAGGATATTGCAATTCTGCAATATCCTGATGGCAAGTTCTATAACCATTACAATTATGACGAAGAAACGGGAACAGGTACAGCAGAAACAGGGCCGTTTAACAGTCTGAATGATGCAAAGGCGGTTGTTCGTCAAACGAGAGAAGATGCAAAAGCAGTAGAATCGTTTGAAAATCAGCCCAAGCAAATGTACAGCAGAGAAAACGGCAGTTTTTTGTATCTGGAAAACGACCATCTGTACCGCGTTGAGCGTTCTAATGCCTACGACGTTTATCTGAAAGATATGGAAAATTCGGCGGTGGCTGGCCGGGTCATTCCGTTACCGTCATATAGCGAAACGCTGGCGAAGAATCCGCTGAACGATTTTCTGAAACTGGACGCAGACCACACCCAGAAAGACAGCCGCAGCATCTATAAAGAATGCCTGTACACGCTGCTGGAAAAGGTAGAGCGCAGCGAAATCTATCCGCTGCTGCGTGACCGCGATACCACCGAGGAAGAAGCGGAAAATCTGATTCGTGAGAAAATCGAGGATTTGTTTGCTTCCGGCGAGGTGGAAAATGCTACTTACTCCGAGGCTATCGACACATGGGCGCACTTTGGAGAGTGGATTCAGGAAGATATTTTCCAGCGCACCTATCAGGACGTTATTACGGACAGACGGGATGCCGTTGCACTGTATCAGGATAGCAAGGACGCACCGCAGTGGGTGCGCGGCATTATGGTTCCGTATGCAGCGGAAGAAAAGGCCGTTGAGCCGACCTTGCAGCCCCTGCCGCTGGATGAAACCAACGAGTATAATGCGCTGAAAGAGCGTTACCCGGATGCGCTAGTCGGCTACGAACAGCACGGTAACTTTGAGTTCTACGGCGAGGATGCAAAGCGCGTTTCAGAACTTCTTGGCAGCAAGCTGTTGGAAAAGGAAACCGCACTCGGCAAGGCGGAGGTATCTGGTTTTCCGCGTGAACAGTGGGTTTCACAGGCAATGAAGCTCTGGAAGCAGGGGGAGAGCGTCTATCTGTCCGGCCAGCAGGAAGATGGAACCCATGCGCAGACAAAGTATTTCCGCAGAGAGGAATATCTGCCAGTCAATACCATCATTGAACTGGACGATAGAGAGTTCCGTGTGGATTCGGTGGACTTTGGAAATGGAACGGTCAGTTTGCAGGACATGACCCTTGCGAAAGAAGCCCGGTACCCGATCTTCCGAACGGAATCGCTGGAGTACATTCGGCATCTGTACGAACAGGCAGATGTACCGATGGAAGAAGCGGTGGAAATCACAGTCTTTACGGCTCTGCACAATGCTGGTGTGGCCTACGAGGATTTCTCCCCGGAGCAGATGGATGTGATCTATTCGGTGGCAGAATCGGGCGGAGAGTTGGAAGATTTGCTCAAGCCTGAGTTTCCGCCGGAACAGATGCAGCTGATCGCAGATGTGCAGAACCGAACGGATGCCATCAGCCGTGCAGCAGCAGAGGAAGCCCTTGAACCGCTGACGCAGCAGCCCATGACCCCGGCAGAGGTCAACCATGCACGGCGGCAGCACAATCTTCCGCTGGACAGTGGAGCCGAAACGGAACAGCCTGTACAGCCCAAACAGGAGCCTATGAACTTCCGCATTACGGATGATGATCTCGGCGCAGGAGGGCCGAAAGCAAAGTATAAAGCCAATGTGGAAGCCATACGGGTGCTGCAAACACTGGATGCAGAACAGCGACAGGCGGCCACAGCGGAGGAGCAGGAGATTCTTTCCCGGTATGTGGGCTGGGGCGGCATTCCGCAGGCGTTCGATGAAAACAACGCGGAATGGTCGAAAGAGTATGCCGAACTGCAGTCCATGCTCACGGTAGATGAGTATAAGGAAGCCCGTGCCAGTACCCTGAATGCGTTTTACACTTCTCCTACGGTCATCAAGGCAATGTATGAAGCCCTGGGCAATATGGGATTGTCCAAGGGCAATGTACTGGAACCGTCCTGCGGTGTCGGCAATTTCATGGGTCTGGTGCCGGTCAGCATGGAAAAGATTCGGATGTACGGTGTGGAGCTGGACAGCATTTCAGGCCGCATTGCACAGCAGTTGTACCAGAAAAACAAGATTGCGGTGCAGGGCTTTGAAACAATGCAGTTCCCGGACAGCTTCTTTGACTGTGTTGTGGGTAACGTACCGTTCGGCAATTACAAAGTACCGGACAAGCGGTATGACCGCCACAATTTTCTCATCCACGATTATTTTATTGCGAAAAGTCTTGACCTTGTGCGTCCGGGCGGTGTGGTAGCGGTGGTAACGTCCAGCGGTACGATGGATAAGAAGGATTCCTCTGTTCGTGAGTACCTTGCCAACCGTGCCGATCTGGTCGGCGCAATTCGTCTGCCGAACAATGCGTTTCAGCGCAATGCCAACACGAGCGTGGTTGCTGACATTCTGTTTTTGCAGAAGCGTGACCGTGCAGCGGTAGAGCGGGCAGACTGGATAGACCTTGGCGAAACGCCGGAGGGGTACTCCATCAACCAGTATTTTGCGCAGCATCCTGAAATGGTGCTGGGTGAGATCACGACTGAAAGTACACAGTACGGCAAACAGGAAACCACGGTCAAGCCCATCGAGGGCGCAGACCTTGCCCAGCAGTTGAAAGAAGCAGTCGGCAACATCCAGGCTACCATCACAGAGCCGGAAATCTCCGATGATGAGATAGAAGTGCAGGAAGAACCTATTCCAGCAGACCCAAGTGTGAAGAATTTCAGCTTCACGAACGTGGATGGGCAGATTTACTACCGTGAAAACTCCTTTATGAATAAGGTAGAACTGCCTGCCGTAACTGCAGAGCGAGTGCTGGGCATGATTGCTCTGCGGGAAACCACCCGGAAACTGTTGGATTGTCAGCTACATGATGGTTCGGATACAGAAGTTCAGCTTTTGCAGAATGAACTGAAACAGCAGTACACCGCATTTAAGGCGCAGTATGGCCTTATCAACAGCACTGCCAACAAGCGAGCGTTCCGACAGGATAGCAGCTATTGTCTGCTGGCATCACTGGAAATTCTGGATGAGGAGAAGAATCTCAAACGGCTTGCCGATATTTTTACCAAACGCACCATCCGTAAGCCGGAACCCGTTACCTCGGTAGATACTCCCAGCGAAGCCCTGGCACTCTCTATCGGAGAGAAAGCAAAGGTAGATGTTCCGTTTATGGTGCAGCTCTGCGGCAAACCGGAACAGGAAATCACGGATGAACTGGCAGGTGCGATTTTCCGAAACCCTGTGACACAGCAGTGGGAAACCTCGGATGAATACCTGTCCGGCAATGTTCGTGAAAAGCTCGCCACAGCAGAAACCTTTGCGGCAAACCATGCTGAATATCAAATCAATGTGGATTACCTGAAACGGGTACAGCCCAAGGATTTGGATGCTTCGGAAATCGAAGTGCGGCTGGGTGCAAACTGGGTGAAGCCGGAGTACATCACGCAGTTTATGAAAGAAGTGTTCAAAACACCGAACTACTATGCTGGGATTGACATTAAGGCAACCTATTCCGAAATTTCTGGTGCATGGAACATTTCGGGCAAGTCGCTGGATCGCGGCAATCCGCTTGTCACCAACACTTACGGAACCCTGCGCGTCAACGGCTATAAGCTGCTGGAAGATGCGCTGAATCTCCGGGATACCAAAATCTACGATACGATTCACGATGCGGATGGCGACCATCGTGTACTGAATAAGCAGGAAACCATGCTTGCACAGCAGGCACAGGAATCCATTCGGGAAGCGTTTAAGCAGTGGATTTTCAAGGATTTAGACCGCCGCGAGGATTTGTGTGCGACCTATAATCGGATTTTCAATGCGATTCGTCCCCGTGAGTACGATGGCAGTCACATCCGTTTTGAGGGCATGACCCCGGAAATCTCCCTGATGCCGCACCAGAAAAATGCGGTGGCGCACATTCTGTACGGTAACAATACGCTGCTGGCGCATTGCGTGGGAGCAGGCAAGACCTTCCAGATGATTGCTGCCGGCATGGAAAGCCGCAGACTGGGCCTGTCGCAGAAAAACCTCTATGTGGTGCCGAACCACCTCACAGAGCAGTGGGGCGCAGACTTCCTGCGGCTCTATCCCAATGCCAATGTGTTGGTGGCAACGAAAAAGGATTTTGAACCCAGCAATCGTAAGCAGTTCTGCTCCCGTATTGCAACAGGTGATTACGATGCCATTGTGATCGGACACTCGCAGTTTGAACGAGTGCCGCTTTCCCCGGAACGGCAGAAAGCTATTATCGAGCGTCAGATCGACGACATTACGCTGGCCCTGGCCGATGCCCGGAGTGAGGACAGCCGCAGTTTTACGGTCAAGCAGATGGAGAAAACAAAGAAAACGCTGGAAGCAAAGCTGCAAAAGCTGAACGACCAGACGAGAAAGGATGATGTGGTTACATTTGAGGAACTGGGTGTTGACCGTCTGTTTGTGGACGAGTCACATTTCTATAAAAATATGTTCCTTTACACAAAAATGCGAAATATCGCAGGTATCGCCCAGACCGATGCACAGAAGTCCAGCGATATGTTTGCGAAGTGTCAGTACTTGGACGAACTGACAGGTGGCAAGGGCGTGACCTTTGCAACCGGAACCCCGGTCAGCAACTCGATGGTGGAGCTGTACACCATTATGCGGTATCTCCAGTATGACACGCTGCAGAAAATGGGACTGAGCCACTTCGATGATTGGGCGGCATCCTTTGGTGAAACCGTCACGGCAATCGAGCTTTCCCCGGAGGGAGCGGGCTATCGCGCGAAAACACGCTTTGCCCGGTTCTTTAATCTGCCGGAACTGATTTCCTTGTTCAAGGAATCGGCAGACGTGCAGACGGCGGATATGCTGAATCTGCCTGTGCCGAAAGCGGAGTACATCAACGAAGTGCTGAAACCGAGCGAGACACAGGAAGAAATGGTGAGTTCCTTTGCAGACCGTGCCGAGGCTGTACGCAACGGTAATGTGAATCCCAGATTCGATAATATGCTCAAGATCACCAACGATGGCCGAAAACTGGCACTCGACCAGAGGCTTATGAACGAGATGTTGCCGGACGAGCCGGAGAGCAAGGTCAATCGCTGTGTGGACAATGCGTTCAAGGTTTGGGAAGAATCTGCGTCGGACAAGGGAACACAGTTGATTTTTTGCGATTTATCGACACCAAAAGCAGATGGCACATTTAACGTGTACGATGATGTGCGGGAGAAACTGGTGGCGAGAGGTGTTCCCCGTGAAGAAGTGGCGTTCATTCACGAGTATAACACAGAAACCAAAAAGGCTGACCTGTTTGCAAAGGTGCGCGCCGGACAGGTGCGTATCCTGATGGGGTCTACGCCGAAACTTGGCGCAGGAACCAATATTCAGGATCGGCTGATTGCCCTGCATCATCTGGATTGCCCGTGGAAGCCGTCTGACCTAGAACAGCAGGAAGGACGTATTCTCCGGCAGGGAAACCGGAATAAGCAGGTAAAAATCTATCGTTACGTCACTGAAAATACGTTTGATTCGTATATGTGGCAGATTCTGGAAAATAAGCAGAAGTTCATCTCGCAGATCATGACTTCCAAATCTCCTGTCCGTGCCTGCGATGATGTGGACGATACCGCACTGTCCTATGCCGAAATCAAGGCACTGGCAACAGGAAATCCCTACATCAAGGAAAAGATGGATTTGGATATTCAGGTCAGCAAGCTGAAGCTGCTGAAAGCCAATCACACCAGTCAGATTTATAGCTTGGAATCGGATATTGCGCGCCGCTATCCGCGAGAAATCGCTGTGGCACAGGGTCAGATTGAAGCACTGAAAACCGATATGGAAGCGGCAAAACCGCTTCTGGCGCAGGACAAAGACCACTTCTCTATGGAAATCAGCGGTAAGGTGTACAGCGAACGCAAGGAAGCAGGTGCAGCCATTATCGAGGCTTGCAAGGCTTTGAAAGCAGCAGGCACCGAGGGCAGAATCGGCAGCTACGGTGCGTTTGAACTGCATTCCCGGTTTGACAACTTCGATAAGGTGTTCCGCTTATCCATCAAGGGCGCATGGAACTACTCGATGGAAGTCGGCAAAGACCCGCAGGGTAACATTCTGCGCGTTACCAATGCGCTGGCAGGCATTGAAAGAACGCTGCCGCAGGTGGAACGCAGACTGGAAACCTTGGAACAGCAGTTGGCGCAGGCAAAGGAAGAAGCCAAACGTCCTTTTGCGCAGGAAGCAGAACTGGCCGAAAAATCTGCGCGCCTTGCGGAGCTGAACTCTCTGCTCAACATGGATGAAAAGGGCAGTGAGGATGCGCTGGGAGTGGACGAGGATGCAGCCGAAACCGAGGTTGCAGACAGGCCGCGCCAGCCTGTGAACTATGCAGGCCGCGTTGCAGAGCGCACTGCGGACAATGTGCGGAAACCCTCTGTGCTGGCACAGCTTCATGCAAAGCAGGCAGAGCGCACCGCAGAACCGCAGAAATCCCAGAAGCGGAAAAGTCACGATATGGAACTGTAAATAGGATAACCCCGTTAGATCTCTGCAAGGAATCTAACGGGGTATTTTTGAAAAAGGAGGGCATTTGCTGACATTAACACCGATCAATCTGAAAACGGCAAACGCATTTGTGCAGCAGTATCACCGCCACCATAAACCAACGCGGGGGCATAAATTCTCCATCGGCGTATCGGACAATGGTGCGCTGGTGGGCGTTGCTATCTGCGGCAGACCCGTAGCGCGGCGGCTGGACGATGGCTATACGCTGGAAGTTAACCGCTTGTGTACGGATGGAACGCCGAACGCCTGCAGCATCCTGTATGCGGCGGCGTACCGTGCAGCACGGGCAATGGGCTACAACAAAGTGATCACCTACATTCTGGATACGGAAAATGGAGCATCCCTGAAAGCTGCCGGATACACCTGTGAAGGCAGGGCCGGGGGATTGGAGTGGAACGGTGCGAAGGCACCAAAACAGGTCGACCAATATCCGCACCAGATGAAAACACGATGGGTCAAGAAAAAGGAGGGCTTGCATGGCAGTTGACCGCAAACAGCAGATGAAAGAAATCACGGAACGGCTGGAGCAGGGCGTAAAGGACATTTTTACATCGGAAATGTACACGACATACCTGCGCACGATGGCAAAATTCCATAATTACAGCTTCAATAATACGCTACTGATTGCTATGCAGCGGCCTGATGCCACACTGGTGGCAGGGTTTAACGCATGGAAGAATAAGTTCAACCGTTACGTCAAAAAAGGCGAAAAGGGCATTCAGATTATCGCTCCGGCTCCCATCAAGGAAGTGGAAGAACGCGAGAAAATCGACAAGGATACGGGCTTGGCTGTGCTGAACGAAAACGGTGAACCGGAAATGGAACGTGTGGAGTATGTGGTTCCGCGCTTCCGAGTGACGACGGTTTTTGATGTTTCACAGACCGATGGGGAACCGATTCCATCGCTGGAAGTGAACGAACTGACGGCCAGCGTCAAAGACTATGCGCTGCTTACGGCGGCAATCGAGCAGGTATCGCCTGTGCCGATGCGGTTTGATGAAATCGAAGGGGATGCCAAAGGCTATTACAGTGATGCAGACAAAGAAATCTGCATTCAGGTCGGCATGGGCGAGAGCCAGACCATAAAGACGATGATCCACGAGGTTGCTCATGCGATGCTGCATAACAGCGATTTCATGAAACAGCGCGGGGAAGAAAAAGACAGGCTCACGAAAGAAACCGAAGCAGAGAGTATTGCATTTACGGTCTGCTCAGTTTTGGGTATTGATACGTCCGACTATTCTTTCCCGTATGTGGCAAGCTGGGCCAGCGGCAAGGAGATGAAGGAACTGAAAGATTCGATGGATACGATTCGATTGACTGCTGCCGATTTTCTGGAAAAGCTGGAAGCGGCGGTGGCAGAAAGGAGCGTAGAGCGCATGACCGCGATGCAGTATGCGGAAAAGTTGATTGCCAATAAGGAGCAGGAAAAAACGATTTTCGATGATGAGCAGCGAGACCTCATCGTGAATTTTGCTTTCAAGCTGGATGACCGGGCTGCAACGGAAGAACTGGTGAACGGTCTGGCGGCTGCACTGGCCGAGGATGACAAAGAAGAAGTCAACCGCCTGATGTATGATGCACAGGAGAAAATCGAAAATCTCCCGGATGGGATGATTGGCCTTTCGGAAATGCACGATTATGGCTATCTGCATGATGATGTACTGCCGCTGACGAAAGAGGGCGCACGGGAATGGCATCGGCTGGGTGAGAGAATTTATCCGCTGTTCCGTGATGGGACGGCAGGCGATTATGTAAGCCAAGAGGAAATCGAGCAGCACGATGGTATTTTCGGCATTAAGGCAGACGCATGGGATGCGATTCTGCTGGAACAACGGGGAGATTATGCAGAGGACGAGTATGCGCGCCCGGATTTTCCGCTGACAGTGATAAACCGTGAACAGGCTCTACGGCTGTATGACGAGGGTAAGCAGATTTATCTTGTTCGCATCAGTCCGTGGCCAGTGATCGTTACTGATCGAACAGAAATCGAGCGCGGAAGTGATACCTTCCAGATTGCAACAAAGGACTTGGAGCAAGAGAAAAATATGACAGAACAGGAAAATATGCTGCTGTATGGCAGCAAAAAGCAGTTCGGCATTTATCAGATCACCGCCCGTGACCCGGAACACGACTACCGCTTTATGGGATTGGACTATGTGCAGAAGAAAGGCATAACGGTTGCTCGTGCAGATTATGACCTGATCTATACCGCGCCGCTTACGGAAAAGGATACGCTGGATGGTATTTATGAACGGTTCAATATCCAGCGCCCGGCAGACTTTACGGGCCATTCGCTGTCGGTCAGCGATGTGGTGGTACTCAATGATGGCAGTACAGTCAAAGCCTACTATGTGGACAGCATCGGCTTTGCTGAACTGCCGGGATTTTTCAAGGAAAGGAATATGAATTTGCAGAAAGAAAACCTTTTGAACGAGGAATTGCAGGAAATCGAAATCTTTGATAAGCCGGGTCTTTTCAGCAATGGCCGACTGCGGGATGAAGATGTGCCGGAGGGCTTATATCGCTATGATCTGCGCGGCTCAGATTATGACCCAGGCCAGCCCATTACAGTGGAGAAGACTGTGGTAGTGAACCACGCAGCATCTGTTCTGATGGCCGAAGAACTTGACCTTGGCGCAGACGGGCGGCTGGAACTTGGCGAGGAAGGGCTGAACTTCACGGGCGCAGAGTTGACCGTGCGAGAGTTTATGGAGGAACAGCAGCAGAAAAGGAACGGACTGATCCACGGCGATTCCGACCACATCGCAGTCGAGGGGCATATCGGCACATGGTATGCTGTTGATGAAACGGAAGTCGGCGGCGAGAAATTCTTCCTGCTGGAACATGAGGAACACGGAGATATGGCGGCTTGTGTTGCAGTCGATGAGCAGGGCAAGCTGGTGGCAGAGGATTTGTGGAACGGCTTCGATGATGAATTTTTGGATGCGGTAAAAGAGTATCTTTCTAAAAAATGGAATATGCCGAATAAGGATGATGTGGTATCGGAGATCATTGAAAAGGCTGCGCCGGTGCCGGACAACAGCGCGCAGGACTATTCGGATGTGCCTGTCTACTATGAGCCGTTCAGCTATGCCAAAGAAAATGACGAGGTGGATTTATACCGTACCTCCTATCGGCTGAACGGCGAGTGCAAGCAGGCAATCCATGAAGCGATTGCGGACAACTATGATGGAATGTACCTTGGCGATGATGCAGTCGATCAGGTGGTGCGGCAGTACGGCATGGAGCGCGTGGGCTACATTCTGGCAAATACTCTGCACCATAAAAGCTACGATGGCCGCTTTTCTCACGGCAATAATGAATGGGCAGAGCAGGTCAGCACCCCGGAGCATAATGCAGACCGCATGACCTTCCGCACGGATTGGGTGGTTGACAGCCACCCGGCTATTCTGGATGGCTTTGTGACGATGTACCGGGATGAACTGGAAGCGCAGAAGAGACAGGAACAGCCTTTTGTAAAACAGTTCTATGTGGTCGAAAATCTGCAAGCCGCGCCTTTGAAAATTGAGCGGTTCGGCAATCTGGACGATGCAATGTCACAGTATCAGGCACTTCCCAGCCATTACATGAAAGCCTTGGGAGTGGAGAAAAATCCTGATCCTCTGCCGGGTTCACTGGATGTTTTGCAGTGCAGGAACGGCATTGACATCATTGTGGAGGACTACAAAACGGTTCCGGGCTGGGATAACCCGTATATCCAGAATCATGTTGTCCAGCCGTTGCAGGGGGCGTTAGCCGTGCAGGATGTGGAACTGGCCTACGAACTCCCGGATGCCTATTTCCACATTCAGACCTGTGACGATGGCTTCGACTATACCTTATATAATAAGGACTTCACGGAACGGGATGGCGGTGTCCTTGAAACGGACGGAGATAAGTCTGTGCAGGCAGCTATGACGGAACTGTTGGCAGAGTTCGGCTGCGATGCGGCAGAGGGTAAAGTCATGGATGCGGCAGAACTGCGGGAACAGGCCGATACGGTGGCTGAACAGCAGGCAGAAGTTTTGAAAGAAAAACTCGCCGCAGAAAGACCTGCGCCTGAAGAAACGCTCAGCTTTTATGTTGCGGAGTGTTTGGAGTTTACGTTTGCAGGAGAGTTCCACGACCATCTGACGATGGAAGAAGCTTTGGAAGCCTATGACAAGATTCCGTCCGAACGGATGAACGCCGACAAGTGCATTGGATTCTGCATCGAGGAAGATGGCGGCTTTGTTGGAATGTATGAGTTGGTCGTGAACGATAAAGTGCAGCGCGAGAACATCAATTCCATCAACTACTTCAGGGATGATAAGCTGGTGCAGCAGGCAATCTCCGATATGGAAAAACTGATGGCAGCGCGGCAGCAGAGTAAGGAGCAGGAACGCGGCAGTACGAAAAAGTCTGTTCTGGATGCCCTGCGCAGTCTGAAAGCCAAGAAACAGGAGCAGCCTGCACAGGAACAGGATAAGCCGAAGAAAGCGAAAAAGAAAGGGATGGAGTTATGAGCAGTGTACGCTTTGATGAACTGGAATTGATGCTGATGGCGATGTTTGAGCAGCCGACACTCAAAGATACGATTCAGGTGTTGCTGGAAGTTCAACCGCTTGTAGCAGAGGATGCAGAGATGGCTGCACTGGTTCAGCAGACCATCCCGAAGATGCAGCGGTTGAATGAGCAGCAGTTCAAGGGGCTGGAACTGGAATGGCATAGGCCGGAGGATGATGCAGGAAAATGAGTTCAGATGTGTTTGCAATCTATCAGATCGATAATTCTGAGAAAAACCGTGAGTATCGCTGCCGCAGCTATGAATACCAGATTCAGCATGGCTTTATGATAACCGCAGACAATTATGGTACGGGCTATTCCGGTACGGCTACGCGAGGAATGGGCGAGGAAGCTATTCGTAAAAAGATGGAAAGCATTAACCCGGACAAATTCAAAATTAGAAAATTTGGGGTCAGTGATGTCATCGGATTGACTGCGGCAGGCAAAACCTCTTTTTTCTATGTTGATAAGGATAGGCTGGTGAGATTCAACGGCTTTTTCCCAAAGCCCCAGAGCGGCACATACCTGATTCTTGATGAGGGCGGCTATCAGGTGGCAGGGCAAAAAGGAACATGGCTGGTATCGGATGAAGTAGAGGTCGATGGTCAGCGGTTTGTTCAAATGAGAAGTGAACAAACGAAGAATCCACCGCCGAGCATTATTCTTCACGAGAGTGGAGCCTTTGTGACGCAGACGGCTTTAGGTTTCGATGGAGAAGCTACCAGAAAGATGCGCGCTTTCATGCAAGGCCCAAAACCTGAACTGCTGCACCATCAGAAGTTCTTTGAAAACGGCACAGCGGAACGTGCCAAAGAATCCGGCACAGAGCAAAATTACAATATGATAGATGGCTGTGTCAATAATGTGCCGAAAAAGCCCCGGCGCATTGGCGGCAGGTGGTCGGTGCTTGATCGGCTGCATATTAAGCAGGCTGAGCGGCGACAAAAAGACAATACGCCGCAGCAGGAACAGGAAAGAAGCCGAAAAAGTTAAAATACCGTAATATCGTTGA
>OKTX01000588.1_pt1 | contig 20461 bp, 18 predicted proteins | sample 1606261 | NCBI WGS metagenome assembly OKTX01 (sample SAMEA3879543, study PRJEB24766) | human gut metagenome | biome: human-associated habitat; feature: feces | place: USA | collected 1985/1987 | reverse complement strand
CAAATGGCTCATTTTTATTTAATTGTAATTTACACCATTATATGGACGTAGCCAAGGATTACGCGGAAAATGAGTATATAAAGCCAAATCCGCGTAAGGCAGAAAAAAGGATTACGCGGAAAATGGATAAATAAAACCAAATCCGCGTAAATCAACGAAAATATTTACGTGTAAAATAGGCTCTTAGTCCAAATCCGCGTAATCACACATTCAAGATGAGTATTTCATTTGCCGATGGCTATTATACAACCGGGCAAACCCTCTTACAGTCTTTCAAATACCGGCATGTACTCGATGGGGGCATCCACGGTAACGGTCTGACCGCCCTTGTAGGTTTCGCCGGTGGAAGTCAGCTTCCAGTCGCCTTCGGGGAGGTAAACCTCACGTTCAAACTGATTTAAGTGGAGAATGGGCGCTACCAGATACTTCTCACCAAACATGTACTGATCCTGTAAGTTCCAGCATTTTTCATCTGCGGGGAACTCATAGAACATGGTACGGATTAAAGGAGAACCGCTGGTGTGTGCTTCTTCGTAAAGATGCTTGATATAGTCATGCATAGCAATACGGATATCGTAGTAGCTCTTCATAATCTTGTAATTGTCTTCGCCGTAGCTCCAAAGCTCATTGGGCTGACCGGTGTGCAGATAGCCGCCGCCGAAGTCTCTGGTGTCAAGAGGCGGAATGTTGTAGGGGCCTCTGTCGCCGTGCATACGAAGAACTGCTGAGTATACGGCAAACTGGTACCATCGGATAAGAAGTTGACGGAAATCAGGGTCATTTACATCATCGGTCATGAAACCGCCTACGTCGGTAGTCCACCAGGGAATACCTGCAAGTCCCATGTTTAAGCCGCACTGAAGCTGGTCTTCAAAAGCTTCAAAGGTACTGGGCACATCGCCGGACCATACCACGTTACCGTATTTCTGGGAGCCTGCCCATGCACAACGGAGCAGGTTGACAACAGGCTTTCCTTCTTTGCTCATTTCATCATAGAAAACACGGCTGTAAAGCTGCGGGTATATATTGCTCAAGGACATGGCAGGACCGTCGCAGTAGCGGTAGTGGTCGAAATCGTATACGCCGTAGTCCGGTTCGGAGTTGTCCAGCCAGAAAGCGTCGATGCCGAAATCATAATAATTTCGCTTGCATACTTCCCATACATATTTACGGGTTTCCGGATTGAATACATCGATTTCCACGCAGTCGCCTTCGTAATCGTAGGTCTGAAGAGCGCCTCTTTCGGTGCGGATTAACAGACCCTTTTCCAGCATAGGCCAGAAGTTTTCACTTCTTCTGTCAACGGAAGGCCATACGGAAACGATAACCTTGATGCCCATGGAATGTAGTTCGTCTACCATTGCCTTGGGGTCGGACCAGTAGGTCTTGTCGAATTTCCAGTCGCCCTGTACGGTCCAGTGGAAGAAGTCGATGACAATCTGGTCGATATGGATGCCTTCCTTCTGATACTGGCGTGCTACGGTCAGTACCTCGTCCTGGGTACGGTAACGCAGTTTGCACTGCCATAAGCCCATCAGGTCTTCCGGGAACATGTCGGCATGCCCGGTCACATCCGTATAGTTTGCCAAAATCTGCTTCGGGGTGTCAGCAGCAGTAATCCAGTAATCCATTTCCTTTGTAGAATTGGCAATCCATTCGGTGTAGTTTTTACCGAAAGTAACGCGGCCGACTGCCGGGTTGTTCCAAAGGAAACCATAGCCTAAGGAAGAAACGGCAAAAGGTACGGAAATCTGGGAGTTGCGCTGTGCCAGCTCTAAAACACAACCCTTTAAGTCCATGTCCTGCTGCTGATACTGACCCATACCGAAAATCTTTTCCATCTTGTTGCTTTCAAATTTCACGTTCAGAGTGTATTCGGTGCCGCAGGTAACGCCCTTCCATTCACGGTTGATCACCTTTAAGCAGCGGCTTTCCTTGGAAATGGTGCCGTCATACATACGGAAATATTCACGTAAAATAAGTTCGCCGTCCTTATAAAAACTGATAATGCCGACAAAGTTTACCACAGCCTTGATTTTGCCGTTGGTAATGGTGGCAAACTGGCGCTTGTCAATGGTGCCGTCGCCTACCCAGTGGTCTTCCTCTTCAATGGTAACAACAGCCTCTTTTACAGACGGTGCTTCGCTTAACGCCCAGTCTGTGTTCTGCAGTTTATGCTGCATGGTGGAACGGACACGCAGAGCATCCCTACCCCATGCTTCGATACGAAGCATCTCGCCGTTGTGGTAGCAGACAAGTGCATTGCCTTCGTTTACAAATCTCATGGTGTAACCCTCCTTGCATGATTGCGTTTTATATCTTATAATGGTATCATACTTTAGAAAATAAGGAAATTCAATTCCTATATTACAGATAACTGATACTATTCTACGAATATGTGCACGATTAAAGCAATTTGTAACGCAGACGGCAAAGAAACGGAGCAGCAGACGACAAAGAAACGGAGCAGCAGACGACAAAGAAACGGAGCAGCGGGCAGCAGAGAAACGGAGCAGCAGACGGCTAAGAAACGGAGCAGCGGGCAGCAAAGAAACGGAGCGGCAGGCAGCAGGATAAGGGAGTAACCAATGGGAAGAAATAAGCTGACGGAACAAAAAGAATTGATGGAACAGCGGCATCACAGCTCGGTAACTGTGCCCTACAGTTTGTATAACTGCCGGCTTCCGGAGGCGTTTCCCACGGTGCCCATGCACTGGCACAGCGAGCTGGAGATCGATGTGGTGACGGAGGGAAAGGGCGAATTTATCTGCGGCGATATGCATTTTCCGGTGGAAAGTGGGGACGTGGTGCTTATTCCACCCAACATGCTGCATGCGGCATACCATGATAAAGAGGAAGGACTGAAGTACCGCGCTTTCGTTTTTCATGCGAATATGGTGGGTGCGGAACAGAACGACCGAAGCAGCCTTTCCTATATAAAACCGCTCAGAAACGGGCAGCTGCAGGTGAAGCCGAAGTACGGAAGGGAAGATGCCGATTATCCGAAGGTGAAAGAACTGGCGGAGGATTTGATTGCCCTGGCGGAATGTAACGATGCCTACCATGATTTATTTTTGAAAAGCCGGTTGTTTGCGCTGCTTTATTTTTTTGAAAAAAAGGAAAATATATCGGAAAGAGGGAAACAGACAGGCAGCTCGGAGCTGATTCGTCCGGCACTGGAATACATGACATTTCATTACGAAGAAACCATCAGTGTGGACTACCTTGCGGGCATATGCGCCATCAGCACCAGTCACTTTATGAATACTTTTCAGAAGGTGGTAGGCTGCAGCGCCATTGAATATCTCATTCACCTGCGCATCCAGGCAGCCTGTGCGGCGCTTACGGATACCACGGAAAATGTTGCAGAAATCGCAACCGGATGCGGCTACAACAATCTGTCCAATTTTAACCGGCAGTTCAAAAAAATGACGGGAGTATCTCCGAAAGCCTACCGGAGGCAGATGGCGGAAAATCAGAATTGACAAAAGAGGAAAAGTGACTAAAATAGGGAATGGCGCTTTGACGTCAAAGATTTAAGATGCAAAGGAGCGGTCTTTTTTACACAAAAAAGACATGGAATGAAAATGAAATATGTGAAACAGTTTCTGATTATTCTGGCGATTTCCCTTATCGGGGAACTGCTCAAATATGTGCTGCCGCTGCCCATTCCGGCAAGCATTTACGGCATGGTCATTTTGTTTATCTGCCTGAAAACAGGTCTGGTAAAATTGGAGGATGTGAAGGATGCGGGCAAGTTCTTAATCGAAATCATGCCGGTGATGTTTATTCCGGCGGGCGTGGGTCTTGTGGAAAGCTGGGGGATTTTGAAGCCGGTGCTTGTTCCGGTCTGCATTATTACGGTGGTAACAATTGTTACGGTTATGGCGGTAACGGGACTTTTGTCACAGTGGGTTATCCGCAGGGACAGAATGAAGGGGGATAACCATGAATAGTTTTTTTGAAGATTCCATGTTTGCGGGCGTTACGTTAAGCCTGCTGGCATACCTGCTCGGTATGTTTTTAAAGAAAAAATTCAAGTTAGGGATTTTTAACCCGCTTCTCATTTCCATTCTGGTGTCCATCGTGGTGCTGGTTGTGGGAAAAGTGGATTATGAAACCTACAACGAAAGTGCGCAGTTCTTAGGATATCTGCTGACACCGGCAACTGTCTGTCTTGCCATTCCTCTGTACGAACAGTGGGAGCTTTTGCGGAAAAACTGTAAGGCGGTCGTGATAGGACTTCTGTCCGGTGTGCTGACAAGTCTGGTGACGGTGCTGGCGTTGTCTCTGCTTCTGGGACTTTCCCATGAAGAATACGTGACACTGCTTCCCAAATCCATTACCACGGCAATCGGCATGGGCGTGTCGGAAGAACTTGGCGGCTATGTGACCATTACGGTGGCGGTGATTATCGTTACGGGTGTACTGGGCAATATGATGGGTGAAATGATTTGTAAGATTTTCCGCATCAAAGAACCCATTTCCAAGGGACTTGCCTTCGGCAGCGCCGCCCACGCGATTGGTACGGCAAAAGCCATGGAAATCGGTGAGATAGAGGGCGCCATGAGCAGCCTTGCCATTGCGGTTTCCGGTATTCTGACGGTGTTGTTTGCCTCCGTGTTTGCAAAGTTTTTATAAGGGAATTAGGAAATACCTATAACGGATGATAGAAAGAAACAATAAGGCAAACGGTGTATAATCAGACAATACCTATTGACATAGTAGGATATGGAGTGTATGATTTCTCTTAACAAAAAATGCAGAGAGGGCATACTCCATGAAAAATATACTTTGTTTCGGCGATTCAAATACATATGGATACAATCCGGCGGACGGCAGCCGTTTTCCTGAGGATGTACGGTGGACGGGGCTTTTGCAGGAAAAAGCAAAAGGCGGCGGATACCGTATTATTGAAGAAGGTCTGGTGGGAAGAACCACGATTTTTGAGGACAGTGTCCGCATGGGCAGAAAGGGAAGCAATTTTCTCCTGCCGCTTTTGGAAACCCATTACCCGGTGGATGCGGTGGTGCTGATGCTGGGAACCAACGACTGCAAAACGGTGTACAACGCCTCTTCCCATGTGATAGGGAAGGGAATGGAAGTATTGTTGAAGCAGGTTAAAAATTATGATGCGTCACTTCCCGTGCTGCTTTTGTCCCCGATTTATCTGGGCGAGGGCGTGTGGGAAAAGGAATACGACCCGGAGTTTAACAGGGCATCCGTAGAGGTTTCCAGGGAACTGAAAACGGAGTACGGCAGACTGGCAAAGCTGTACGGCTATGAATTTCTGGCGGCATCGGACGTGGCGGAGCCTTCCTCGGCTGACAGAGAGCACATGGATGAGGAAGGGCATCGGGCGCTGGCGGATGCGGTGTGGAAAAAACTGCAGGTGATGGCAGCTACCGAGGACGAAATCGCAGCGGAAATCAGCAGACAGTAAAGGAAATGATACATGGAATGGCAGGAATTTGAAAGAAAATTTCCGCAAAAATTAAATGAACAGCAGAAGGAAGCAGTACAGAGTGTGGAAGGCCCGGTACTGCTTCTTGCTGTGCCCGGCTCCGGCAAGACTACGGTGCTGGTGACCCGCCTCGGCTATATGATTTACGCAAAGGGCATTGCTCCGGAGAAAATTCTGACGGTGACCTATACGGTGGCGGCGACCGAGGATATGGCAGCCCGCTTTGCCTCCCAGTTCGGAACGGATATGGCAGACAGACTGACCTTTAAGACCATTAACGGCATCTGCGCCGGTATCATACATACTTACGGCAGGAAAACCGGCCGGACGCCCTTTGCCCTTCTGAACGATGAAAAAGTCATTGCAGATACACTGGCGAAAATCTACCAGAAGACGGAGCGGACATACGCCACGGAAAGTGATTTGCAGACGGTACGGACACTTATTACCTACATCAAAAACAGCATGCTCACGGATGCGGAAATCCGGGAAATGGACAAAACAGCCGATATGAAAATTTCTGCTATTTATAAAGAATACAACACCTGGCTAAGGGAGCAGAAGCTGATGGACTACGACGACCAGATGGTGTATGCCTATACCATGCTGCAACGGTTTCCGGAGCTGCTTAGACTGTATCAGGATAAATTTCCGTACCTGTGCGTGGACGAGGCGCAGGACACTTCCAAAATCCAGCATGCCATTATAGCCCTGCTTGCATCCAAAACGGAAAACCTGTTTATGGTGGGAGATGAGGACCAAAGCATTTACGGCTTCCGTGCGGCGTACCCGGAGGCGCTGCTTTCCTTTGAGAAAAACCACCCCGGTGCCAAGGTGCTTTTAATGGAAGAAAACTTCCGCTCCGGCGCCGGCATCGTAAAGGCTGCCGATACCTTTATCCAGAAAAACACGCTCCGCCACAAAAAGCACATGCGCGCGATAAAAGACGGAGAGGAAGTTGTAAAAGAGATTGCAGTGAAAACAAGGGACGACCAGTACCGCTACCTGGCAGCCGTGGCGGAAAACTGCGCCGCCGCCCGGGCAGACAGAGTGGGCGGCAGGTCAGACAACGGGACAGCGGGCGCTTCCCACACTGTGGCGGTGCTTTACCGGGACCACGAGTGCTCCCTTCCTTTGATTGATTTGCTGGAGCGGAAGGAAATTCCTTATCGTATGCGGAATGCGGAAATCTCCTTTTTTACCCACCGCACGGTGCTGGATGTGCTGAATATCATGAAGCTTGCCATGCATCCGAAGGACGCCGAAACCTTTTTGCAGGTCTATTACAAAATCAATACCTACATCCGGAAAGAGGACGCCCTGCAGATAGCCAGAATCAGCGAAACGCAGGACATTTCCGTGTGGAATGCGGCAGTGCGCTACCATGGGCTGAGCGATTATACCATGAGCAGTGTGCAGAATACGCGCATGCATATGCAGCAGCTTCTGACGGAACGGGGCGACAAAGCCGTGAAGCGTATTTTGTATTACATGGGGTATCAGGAATATTTAGAACGATGTGGGCTGAAAGCCGATAAGATAGAAATTCTGCGGATTTTGGGAAGCCGGGAGGACTCCATGGCGGGACTTCTGCAAAGACTGCGGGAGCTGCAGGATATTCTTACCCGGAAAGAAACGGACTATAGCTGCAATTTTATTTTGTCCACCATACATGCCAGCAAGGGACTCGAGTATGATACGGTGTATCTGATGGATGTGACGGACGGCATTCTGCCGGCACAGATGCTCAAAAACCCGGAGAAGGCATCCGGGGAAGAACGGGAAAACTACGAAGAGGAACGGCGATTGTTTTATGTGGGGGCGACCCGGGCAAAATCCGAGTTGTATGTTTTCACGACGGGTAAACCTCATAGCTTCTGTAAAGAACTGCTTTCCCATCCTGTTACATGCAGAGTAAAAAGAAAAGGAATTCCGTCTACACCTTGACAACCGACCATAAAAAGTGATACACACATATATGGAAGTGTTTATTATAATATCACTCAAATATAAGGAGAAAAAACATGCAGGAATTAAAGCCAATCAAAGAAGGTAAAGTACGCGAGATTTATGACAATGGGGACAGCCTGATTATGGTAGCAACCGACCGTATCAGCTGTTTCGACGTAATTCTGGACAATATCATTTCTAAAAAGGGAACCGTGCTGACACAGATGTCCAAGTTCTGGTTTGATATGACCGAGGACATTATTCCCAACCATATGATTTCTGTGGATGTAAAGGATATGCCGGAATTTTTCCAGCAGGAGAAATTTGACGGAAACAGCATGATGTGCAGAAAACTGCAGATGCTTCCCATCGAATGCATCGTCCGCGGTTACATCACCGGCAGTGGCTGGGCAAGCTACAAGGAGAACGGAACCGTTTGCGGCATCAAGCTTCCCGAGGGCTTAAAGGAGTCCGACAAGCTGCCTGAACCCATTTACACCCCTTCTACCAAAGCCGAGATTGGCGACCATGATGAAAATATTTCTTTCGAGCAGAGCATTGCCCATCTGGAAAAGTACTTCCCCGGCAAGGGCGAGGAATACGCAACCAAGATTAAGGATTACACCATTGCTCTTTACAAGAAGTGTGCGGAATATGCCCTGACAAGAGGCATCATTATCGCAGACACCAAGTTTGAATTCGGTCTGGATGAAAACGGCAATGTGGTACTGGGCGATGAAATGCTGACCCCCGACAGCTCCCGTTTCTGGCCTGCCGATGTTTACGAACCCGGCCACGGACAGCCTTCCTTCGACAAGCAATTCGCCCGTGACTGGCTGAAAGCCAATCCCGAAAAGGGCTGGAAACTTCCCGAAGATGTGGCGCAGAAGACCATCGACATTTACCTCGAAGGCTATGAAAAACTGACCGGTAAGCCGCTCGGAAAGTAAAAGTTTATAATGGTAATGCGAACGCAGGGCTTTGTTAGAAAGCTCTGCGTTTTTTGCTATTTGAATATCCATTTCCTGTAGAGAAAATTAAACTATGCGTTCAATGACAAACCGGTTATTCTCGTTTACAATGATATCAGAACCACAAAAGAAGACATTTTAGAAAACGGAGGCAGCCATGGAAAAGGAAAGATGGTTCCTGTTAGGCGATATTCACGGCAAACCGGAGGTAATCCGGAATTTTTACGAAAAGAATAAAGAACGTTTGCAGTTGGATACCGGAAACAACCATATCATTCTGCTGGGGGATGTGGGGGCAAATTATGCGCTGCAGGGCCAGCAGGACGCAAGGTTTAAGAAGGCACTTTCCAGGTATCCGTTTACCTACATCTGCCTCAGGGGAAATCATGAGGCAAGAGTGCAGAAGGTAATAGAGATGCACCCGGAAAAATGGGAAGCAAAAAAGAAATACGGCGGCGAAATTTATGTGGAAAAGAAATTCCCGCGGATAGAATATTTATCCGACGGACCTGCTGTATATGAATTTGACGGTTACAAAACATTTTCACTTCCGGGAGCTTACAGTGTGGACAAATGGTACCGGTTAAACCATGGATGGGCATGGTTTGAGGATGAGCAGTTGTCGGAGGAAGAAATGAACACAGGAAGAAAGATAAAGGAGGTAGAACCGGAAATTGACCTGGTGATATCCCATACCTGTCCGATATCCTATGAACCGCGGGATTTGTTTCTGCCTTATATCAGCCAAGAGACGGTGGATAAGCGGATGGAGCAATATCTGGGTGAAATAGAGGAAGGGCTTTCTTATAAACGATGGGTGTTCGGACATTTTCATGCCGACAGACTCTATCCGTGGAAGGACGGCAGACAAATGCTGATGTTATTTAACCGGAGTGTGGTGGACTTACAGAAGTTCATGCACATGACCGAAAAAGATGGACTGCAGGACATACTGGCGTGAAGAAACAGGGTATCACAAGGAAATAAACAACAGACAGACGCATACAGCAATCAAAACATATTACAGCAAATTATGAAGAAAAAATTTTCCTTTGGGAAATTTCATTTTATCTGCGTCTGGTAGAAAAATACGGACAACAGGAGGAGGTAACTATGAAAAGAGCATTTTGGTATGATAAATCACATATGGACCAGCAGATTGCGGAAGTGGATACCACAGAAGCTCATGTTGTCCGTTTCGCTAAAAATTACGGAAATACATCCGTAACCGAAAACGGTGCGGGAGGATACCGAACCACTACAAAAGCGCTATTAGATTTGAATTTTAAGGTCGCTTCTTTGAGAAAACGAAGCGAGAGCGAAATCATAGAAGGGTACATAAAAGCATTTCATGAATCTCCAAAGTATGCCGTAAAGTGGCTGTTCTTTTTAAGGGATATCTTGGAAGGAATGGGAGAAAGAAGAACTTTCCGCATCGGATTGAAATATCTTGCCATATCCCAGCCAAAGATTGCGCAGGCAATTCTACCCTTTATTCCGCAATACGGACGCTTTGATGATGCACTCGTAATGCTGGATACGCCCCTTGCCGCCGACGTGGCAGCTTTTTATAAGGAGCAACTGGATGGAGATTTGGAAGCCATGAAATGCGGCGAGCCTATTTCTTTACTTGCAAAGTGGCTGCCCAGCATCAACACTTCTTCTGCAAAAACAAGGGAATATGCGGGAAAACTCTGCCACCATTTTAAAATGTCGCAGAAGGAATACCGCAGGACACTGTCCCGGTTAAGAGCCTACGGAAACGTAGTGGAAACGAAAATGTCCGCTTCCGACTGGGAGGGGATTGCTTATGAACAGGTGCCCGCCAAGGCAAATCTAAACTATGACAGGGCGTTTGCAAGGCATGACTTAGAAAGAAGGACGGAATACCTTGAAAGTGTTCTTTTAGGAGAAGGAAAACTGAATGCAGGCGGTCTGATGCCCTATGAAATCGTACATCGATTTATGAAAAATGCTCCCTGCGGAGCAGGGCTGAAGGATGACCTTCTGGCAGAATTGATGTGGAAGAAAATCCTGGCCGACGGCTTTGCCAACGACTGGGGCCTGGAGGATGCCATTGTGGTGGCGGACGGCTCCGGCAGCATGTTTTCCTTTGCTTCCGGCAGCAGTTCTGTCAGTGCCATTGAGGTCTGCAACTCCCTTGCTATTTACTTTGCAGAGCAGTTAAAAGGGGTATTTCACAACAAGGCAATTACCTTCAGTGAACATCCGCAGTTCATCGACCTGAAAGACAACACCAGCCTGAAGGACAAAATGGAAATCATGTTTGCCCATGACGAGGTGGCAAACACCAACATTGAAGCTGTGTTTAACCTGCTCCTTGACATGGCAAAAAGCCGGGAGGTGCCCAGGGAAGAACTGCCCAAACAGGTGCTCATCATTTCCGACATGGAATTTGACTGGGCTGTCGGAAACTGCGACTGGTATTCCGGAAGACGGAATACCGTAAATGACACTCTGTTTGACAGGATTGCCGCAGAATACGAAGAAAACGGCTACCGGATGCCGCGTCTCATCTTCTGGAATGTGTGCGGCAGAACCGATACCATCCCAAAAGTGGACAATGAGGAAGGACTGTGCCTCTTATCCGGTTTCTCTCAGAATGCCATGAAAGTGGCAGCGGACAGGACACAAAAAGACCCCTACGAGTCTTTGCTGTCGGTGCTCAATTCGCCCCGGTACCAGGCTATCGAGGATGCCATAAAAGAATATGTTGCGTAAGCAGATGAAATCAACCTATTGTTCCGAACAATAGGTTGATTTTGTTCGGAACAAAATATACAATGTAGACAAACAATTATTCCGAATAAACAAAGAGCATCCTATATGGAAATTTTTATGGCAATGAGAGAGCATCTGGGAAGTGGAATATTAGAAAGCATTGTGCGAGTTGCCAATATTCCGAAAATACAGGCTCAGTCTGATTTGATAAGCAAGGTTCTAAAAATAGGCTATGTAGACAATGCAGGTATTAATGAGTTTGAGGAAATTTTTAGAAAACTGTGGGATTTAACGAAATACATTCCCAGAACGGTAATTAGATACGATACAAATTTTATGGATGAATTGCTGTCAATTAAGGGGGAATAGTAATGGATTCTGAAGTAGTACAGCAGATGTTATAAAAAATTAAATTGTGAGAAAAAAGCGAGTTAACAAAAGAAAAATAAAGATTGTTTTAGGAGGTGTGCCGGTGAGATTACGTTTGAATCTTTGTGATGTAGATGTACAACTTAAAATAAATGGGTGGCGTGAATCGAATCCTGACGAAGAAATGGGTGATAATTGGTGTGATGTTAAATTATCTCTTAATAGTAAATATTTGAATTATGATCCTAGCGGGGAAATGCTGACGTCAGGAGAAATATTAGATTTAGAAGAGATTCTTGGACAGTTGCTTGAGGGCACACTTGAAAAAGATTGTACAGTGAAATTTATTGAACCGGATTTGCAGTTCAACCTCAGAATTGCAAAAAGACTTTATGATGTTCCGGGAAAAATAATATATCGCAATGGCTATGTTGATGTAGATATAGAGGCGGATTTTGTGATTCATTTTTGGTGCTCTTGGGGATTGGAGTCTAATGCATTCAATATGTATATGGATCGTCAAGAGATAAATGCTCTGTATACTTATCTGAGATTTGTAACAGGAAAGATTGCATTAGATGATACAGATATTGTTTCATTAATTCAAAAAGGAATGTTATTGCCTGAATAGTTTTTAAACAAAAGGAAGAGTCACTTCACCGCTTTAAGCATGCTGGGGGATGTCCTTATTCAGCTATTTATATCGGCAACTATGAGGTCAAAAGCATTGTACGTGAGCGTGAACAGATTATGATCGAAGACTATCAAAGATATTATTATTTAGAAAATCGGAGGAAAGAATTAAAGGGCAAACTTTCTGTTTTTTTGAATAACTTTGATGTTAGTAATCTAATAAAAATTTATGATCAGTATGACAATGTAATCTTTGAAGGAAGAATAGGTGAAGTCCCACAAAAGATTATGAATATGGCATCCGTAATAAAGGGAACTGCCACATTTAAGAACGAGCATATGGTTATAAAAGTAAAAAAATGTTAAAACAAGAAGTGCTTACGAGTGTAAGACTTGCGTCTCCAAAATTTTACATGGTGTGCATGGAAGCTTCTTCATAGTGTAGACATGGGCAGAACCTGAAGAATCGGCTCTGCCCATTTGTAACTATTCACAAATCTTATATCAGTTTTTAACGTTTACACATAACTTGAAACGGCCGTGCGCTTTTCCCTAAAAATCATCATCATCGTCATCCAGCCAGCCGGAAGTGAAATGCATTTCGCCGGTGTTCATATCTAAGGACATATTATCGCCCATACGCATATGAAGGTCACCGTTCGAGTCGATGCCCATATTGTCGGAAGTGGGCCAGATATAATCGCTGTTATCGTAATTAAAAATGGGGTTCATCCTGTTTGCCCTCCTTTTCAGATAAATAATTGATAAAGAAATCATAGGTTTTATTCAACTCATGGATCAGACATTGAACCTCTGTGTCTGACGAATTTTGCGTGACTTTAGCAATATTGGTGACAAAGCGGGTAACCGGTTGAATATAGTATGGGGTTGAGAAAGCAATGAAGCCGGATTCCGGGAAAAAATAATATCCATACAAGGTTTCCTTCTTGAAAAATTTTTCATTATAAATTTCTTTTTTTTCATAGTCTGAAAAGTAATCTCTGCACATTGCCATACCTTTATTATACAGATTTTGAACAAGTTTTTGTATCTCTTGATTACGTGCAATAGCTATTCTGAGAAAATGTTTACATTCAGGAAAGCGTTTTTCTTTGATTAATGCATCCAAAATTTTATCTACATATGGAAAAATAAAAGTGTTTTTTGAATCATGGCATGTTTTAAGTTCAAATTCATTGAAAAAATAAGTAATAACGTTTCTTTTACTCATGGCTATATTTTGTATCAACTGTTTTGTATTATTGGACATAGGTAAAGTGATTGGGTGCGAGACTCGGAAGGTATCATAGATAATCGTATAAAGAAGAGGTATTTCACGGGCATGGAGCTTATCAAGCATCTCAAAATCTTCATTTTTAAGAGCAAGTGAAATCAACTTCAGGCGTAAATCATCTTCTCTTCCCAAACGGCAATCTAAATAATCGGTGCGTTCTCGAAAATCGAACTTTATACTTGTTCCGGCACAGAAACCAACACAGTCTCCCGATACATCATTTTTTATTAACCATATATATTCTTTTTCCAAAAGATATTTAAGAAAAGGATAGTTTCCGGCTTCTAAGGCATAATCAATGGCGGTTTTATCAAATTCATCGGGTTTCAGAATGGGCTTACTTTCTAAATTTATATAGGATTCCCATTCGGCAGGGTCCTTGGAATAGGCGATGGAGTAGTTTGACTTTCTTGTTGATGCAGGGACAAGAGCGGTGCCGGCACTGAGAATATTCTCAATGGAAACACCAAGCAGTTCTGAAAAAATGGGAAGGTCTTCTATCTGGACCCCCTTTTTTCCTTTTTTAATTTGGCAGATGCGGTTTTGCATATTCTGGATATCATCCGGATTAGCTGCTCCATCGCGTAAGGTAAGATAGGCGATGCTGAACTGACGGTCATTTTTGTACTTGCTGTTTTTAATCAAGGCGGCCAAATAGCTGCCGATTTTTGTATTGTCTGTCTTAAACATAATTCATCTCTCCTTTGCTCTAAGCATAAAGGAATGCTTCTAAAAAAAATATAATCAATTTGCATATGCATTTTGCATATATAAATTATATACTGAAAAAGTATATGCGTAAAGCATATGTTTACGACAAGAGAGAATAAAAATATCAATTTAACGTCGACTAAATAGTACAAAACACACAATAGCGTATGGATTTGATACTGGCAATGTGGTATGCTGATTATGATGAAGCGTAATTCTGAAGATTGCGGAAGAATCGCGTGTTGATGAAAAATGATGACTGCTTGCGAAAAGATAAAACAGCGGAGGGCGGCTTATATGAGAAAGTATAGGATGCTGGTAATTTGTTTATGTATGTTAATGTTTGCCGGATGTGGCAGAAAAGAGGATGCAATAGATAATCAGCTTAATGCATGCATAGAGACGTTGATGTGGAAGGCGTCAGAGATAAAAACAGATGAAAATTACACCAGATACGAGCAAATAGCAGAGGATGGAAAAATTAATGAGGAAGGACTTTTTTACACGGATGAAGTGGACTACAGTACATTAGATAACACAGATGCTGTATATGTGACTTTTGCGACCAACAGCTATATTACAGTACAGTATTTTGGGGATTCTTCGATGACATGTCCTCTTGACTTAGGAGGGACTTACCTTAATGTGAATGATTGCATCTATGCAGACATTCAAAAAGTTAATAATCCAAATACCAATGCGTATGAGTTCAGTGGCTTTGAAATATGGGAGTTTGACGAAAATGGGGAAAAGCAGGGGAAATTAGAAGCAGATGCATTCGATGATGGAAGAGTATTTCGTATTCCTGCGGATTTTAAGGGGAAGGAAATCTCTATTGTTCCCATTGGAAAATACATATCAAGAAATATTACATTAGATGACTATTGTAAGGATAATAATGGGGTGGAAAAGGAATTAACCGGAACATGGGATGTTAACGGAGAAGATACGACAGAAACTTCCATAAGCATAAGTCCGGTGGATTCTTGTACAGTGATTTACCGGTATGATCCTGACATGTATGTATTTGTCGGTTCAGAACCGGTCTGCCTGATTAACAATGAAGAGGAAGGAACGGTAAGCTTCGAGGAATTCTCGGCAAATGAAGATATCAGTAGTTTTTCTGTAGAACTTCGAAAAAAAGATTCAAAACGGAGATTTGATTCGACAAAATACCAGGTGGAACATGCTGACATCCAATATGTGTATCAGGGAGCTATAGTAAACGGATGTATCGATGTTTCTGACGGGGGCAAGATTGAATATGAAATAACCCATATTGATGAGGGATACTGGATTTCGGGTGACAGAAAAGGAGAAGTGGATGTTGACGATGTGGAGGCACTGATTGCCGGTATCGTTTGTGAGGAGGAAAAGGTTCGGGTAACATTACCACAGCCGGAAAAAGGGGGAACCATTAGCTATTTCCTGGATGGAGAGGAACTGTCCGGAGAGAGTGTGGAAACACTGGTGGGTGCTGAAATTAAAATGACATTTCAATGTAAAAACGGATGGACGTGTAGTTGTGAAGACGGAACCATATACAAAGTCGGTTCCCAAGAGATACAGACAATTAACGTGGACGGCATAGATGTCAATGATATTTTTACAGAGCAGCAGTATAAGCCGACGGTAACGCTGACCATTGATAAATCAGTTGGAACATATACAGAATTTGAAATTAATACCGTGGATGTAAAGGAGCAGGCACTCAGGCTGGAAACTGCTAAGAAGTCAAAAGAAGTTTTTAATAAAGAGGTAGGAACCAAAAACGACCTTATGCTCAGTGCTTCCGGTGGGGCATTGTTGGAAGGAGAAGCACTTAAAGTAGAAATAAAAAAAGAGACATGGGATGCTGTTAAAGAAACGGATGTTCAGTACTTACAAAAGTTGCCAGGCCAATTAAACATATCTTTATACATAGAAGACAGCAGTACCATATATAAAACCGTGAAAGTTACAGTCAGCAAAGTGAATGTTGTTGCATTTTCAAGCCGGGATATAGAAAATGGGAAAGTAACCATAGAGACAGCCGATCTGACAAATAATAGATATCTTGGAGCCGGAGATGTGATAGAAAGCTCGAGAAAAGTTAAAATAGCAGTATCTGCCAACGACGGCTATTACATTAAAGACAGTGGAAAAACGGAAATTTATACGGAAACAATGAAGTACTCCCAATATGTATCTGATGTTCAGAAGATATTGGACAAACATCCGGTAAAGAAGTTATGTAATGTAACTCTTGATGTAACTGATGCGTATGGTACGGTGACATATAAAATTGACGGAAAGTCTGTAATAAACGGAACATACGGATTAAAAGAAGAACAGAAATTGGAAATGGTATATGAAATAACGGATGGAAAACATATTATTGTGCGAGAAGGCGCTAACTGGATTGAAAGCAGTTGGAATAAAACAAAGAGTAAAACAAAGGAAACGGTAGAAATACCCATTACAAATGAATTGGACGGAAATACAGTTAAAAGAGAGACTTACATACATATAAAAGATAAATAGAGAGGAACAGACATGGAAAAACTTATAAAAGGAAAACATAAGAAAATAATTACCAATATCCTTTCTATCGTTCTTATGATGGCAGCTTTTACCGCGGTATTTGGGTATGTCGTACCGGCGTACAATCATGCGAAAGAGGTAGGTGCAGGTATTGGAGACAAGGCGGGAACACTGGTGGGAAACGTTATAGGATCTTATGATGGTGTTACGAAAGGAGTGGCTGCGGGAAAAGAGGCAGGCAGAGAGGAAGGGGAAAGTGCAAAAGACATAAATAGCGTGATAGACAGGTTCAGCCAGATTGGCAATCTGGAGGTTCTGGAAGCAGGGGTAAAACTAAAAGATGTTAACACCCTTGGAGATGACTATGCGGCTTTGTTCCTGTTAAAGGGTGTGGCAACTTATTCGGTTGATCTTAAGAATGCAGAAATCAATGCTATAGATGCCAATACAATAGAAATTCTTCTCGATCCGATAAATGTTGAAATTTACATTGATGAAAGTGAAACGGAAAAGCTTGCTGAATATCAGAAGCACTCATGGTCGAAGAGTGCAAAAGACGGTTTCACTGAGTACATGAATACTCGCACAGAATCGGATCGTTCAATCAAGGACACAATGATGAATTATTCGGCTCTGACAGAGGAAGCCCAAAATGCAGCAATGAAGCAAATTAAAGGTATTGCTGAGGCTGCAACCGGAAACAGGAAAAAAATTATGGTCAGCTTTAGAGAGGGGGAACAGGCAGATGAATAAAAATGATACTGACAAGAAAAAGCCGTGGTCCCATGCAGGAAAAGGTAGGAAAAAGATTCCGTGGAAGAAGTTACTCACACTTAGTAATCTTTGTTTCACTATGGCGGTAGTTTTGTTGATGATAGGGGGGCTCGTGATAGCCGGAGCTATTCGGAAAGGTGGAAAATCAGCGAAAGAAGCATACATGAATGCAGAAAGTATGGCAGCAGAGGAGACTTACAATAAAATATATGATGCAGCATTTGAAGCTTCGGAAAAAAAGTATCATGTGAAAAATAATATTTCCATAGACATTGCCTCCATTCAGGAAGAAGCTAAGCTTGAGGTCTTAAGGGTAAGTGATGTGGAATATGTGATTGAATCAAAAAAAGACAATGATGACGGCATTGAGGTCTGGATGGAGTTTTACGGTGACGGAGTTTTTACGGTAGATATGAAAGCAAGCGAATTCATCATAGATTACGAACACCAATATGTATTAGTGAGAGTTCCGAGACCGGAATTAACTAATTGCAGGATAACACAGGCTAACCAATTATTCTGGCAAAATGGAATTTGCAATATGAGCATTTCTGTAGGTATTGACAAAGCAGTTAATATGAGAAATGAAGGGTATAAAAAATTGAAGAATTATATGAAATCCAATACAAAATTTTATAAGAGTGCAAAAACATCTGCTCAAATAATTATTTCGGATTTGGTCAGGAAGCTTAATCCCGGGCAGACATCCCTTGTGGTCGAAGTGGAATTTGTTGATTAAATGTTTTTCTGTTACGGATGGAAAATGTAAGCCTTATATTATTGGTTGCATTATTGAGCGGTGGTGTGGGAATGATGATCAATGCAAGAAACCCAAATAGTTATAAGAAGGTTCTGATTGAGGAAAAAGATGAAAGAAACAAACAGATCAAACTAAGTTCGTGTGGAGTAACTTTGTTTATATCACTTATCAGCTATATTGGTGTATTTATATACATGAAAAACACAGGCATCATAAGTGGAATACAGACAGCTATTTTTGGCATACCGGTTTTTATTGGATCTTTGACATATGGATTATCTACTCTATATTTTAGAAATCGGATATAGGAAGGCAGGATGAAAAAGAAGCAGGGTACATTAGGTTAGATGTCGTGAAAGTGCGATAAAACTTAGGAAAAATAAGGATATACAAGGAAAAATCGAGGTCGGAAGTTCGAATTTAGACCAAGTTTAGACCATTTGAAAATGAAGATTTTTGAGTGAAAATGGGCGCTAAATTGATGACATAACATATAAAATAGAACACATTGGACAATATGTTTTGCGTGGTCATAGACCTTTGCAAGAAGCTCTACCTTTTTAGAACGGTTACGTTCAAACATGGAATCGTCTATAATAAGAACATTGGCACGGTCTTCCGAATCCAGTGGAAGAATAGCGTTGTTTATGATTCTGGATGCAAGGATTGTAGTAAAACGCATCTTTTCCTGTAAGCAGACTCATATACATACTTCTGTTGGAGAAAATCAGCAGAAACATGTATTGAAAAATCTCCGTTACCGGAGTGCCTTTCATTTTATAGGCATTGGCAGTTTTCAAGGCTGAGGAAATATGAAACCTTGTAAAAAATCGTTTGATAGATTTAGAAATATGCGTATCATTTTGAGTCGCTTGTGTTATATTTTTATTCATAGCATGAGCTTCCGGTTTGTAATTGTTTTTTGGCAACTCAATTATATCAAAACTATCAGCGTGATTATTGGGAGAAATTAAAAACAGAAATCGAGACAGATCCCGGACAAGGATTTTGTGGGAAGATATGGCGGCGATGAGTTTATGGCTGTGATTTATCATACAGGCAAAACGGAGATGGAGGAACTGTTACAAAGCTTATGTAGAGAAAAAGACAGATTAAATAGTAATGAAGCTCAAATCCCAATCAACTATGCAAGAAGCGTAATTTAGGTTCACGTCAATAAACTAAAAATAGAATAAAAATCAGCATGGTGAAAAGTGTTCATCCAGGAGACAGAAATTAGATTAATTTTCACCAGTTTCTAGCAATAGAACCACTAATATTTAGTAGAAAATGATTTAATACTTTTGTAATAGATTTTTCTAATAAAGTATGCTATATTATAACTATTTGTGGATAAACAAAAATGAATTTACAAAGGAAGGAAAAACTATCATGGAAAAGATCAAAAAGCGTATAGCTAACTTAAAGGTTGCAGGAAAATTAAAAGTATATCGAATGACAGTGCTTGTTATGACATTATTTTTAGTGTTGGTGGCACTGATCTCGACATTAGTGATCCGTTCAAATATAGAGAAGATCACGGAGGTCTGGTCTCCGTCATTGGAATATCTGCAGGATTTAGAGACAATGACTGCGAAATACAGAATCAAGCAGTACCAGCATCTGGTAGAATCAGATGAATCGGTTATGACTGCCTGTGAAGAGGAAATTCAGAAGCTGGAGAGTCAGATCCAAGATACCGGTGAGAATCTGGATGCGATCATCAATGCAGACAGTGATGCTCAAAAAGGACAAGCTGATTATAAAGCAGCAAGCGCAGGATGGGAAGAATACAGGGCTGCTTCGGATGAAATTTTGCAGTTAAGCCGTGAGGGTAAACAGCAGGAAGCAGCAAAGCTTATGATCGGAGAGGTGTATGAAGAATATACAGTTTTTGCTGAAAAATTAACTTCATTACGTGATGAGTTCCAGAAAGAATTAGACCGGGCAAAGACCATGGCTAATGTATGCACTGTAATCATATTTATTGTGATCGTGGCAGCGGGTCTTGCGATTGCTGGAGTGACGACACTGATCGGAAGGATCATTACCAAATCCATTACCGAGCCGATAGAACAGATAGAGACAGCAGTTGCCAGCCTGCGTAAGGGCGAACTGTCTAATGTAGAAATGCTTACCTATGAGTCTGAGGATGAGCTTGGCGATACCATCAGGAATCTGAAAGAAGCCATGGGTATTCTGGCAGATTATGTCAGCGAGATCTCTGTGGAGGTAAAGGCAATAGCGCAGGGTGACCTGACCAGAAATGG
>OKTX01000575.1_pt1 | contig 21079 bp, 9 predicted proteins | sample 1606261 | NCBI WGS metagenome assembly OKTX01 (sample SAMEA3879543, study PRJEB24766) | human gut metagenome | biome: human-associated habitat; feature: feces | place: USA | collected 1985/1987 | reverse complement strand
TCGGATTAACCAACGCTGCCATCTGCAAGTTTACCACCGCCAGTTGTTCATCAGAGAACGACCTCAAATAAGTATGTGTTATCTCTTCCGAAGCATGGCTCAACCCTGCACTGATTTTGGCTACCGGTATATCTTCATTATATGCCAGAGTCGCCCACGTATGCCGTGCTACGTATGAAGTCAGTCTCACCCCCAATCCCAATCGCTCGGATAACCGATACAAATGTTTATTGTAAAGTCGCAAGGCACTCTCATATTGTTTCCTCTCCTCAGGTATACTCCCCGGTTGGCGTATAATCCTTAATAAATAGGGTGAACCCGAATCGTCACATAAATACCTTTCGATAATCTCCCACATCCACGGTTCAAGCGTAATCGTCAACATCCTCCCCGTCTTGCTACGGCGATAGCAAAGCACATTATCCTGAATATCCGTCTTCCGTAAATAAGCCAAATCAATAAAAGGAATCCCTCGTAAATAATAAGAAAGAATAAACAGATCCCGTGCCATCCCTAAACTGGGCATATCCTCCAAATCAGCATCCGCCACCATACGAAGCTGTTCAATACTCAGCGCCCTTTTCCTCGTCTCTTCATATCCCATAAATACCTCACTAAAGAGCCGCTTAGCGTCTTTCAGTTCTTTCTCCTTTTCAGCTTCTCGACAAATAGCTCGCAACGCTCGGAAATAGCACGCTGAAGTATTACGTGAACATCCCGAAGCCCACAAATAGTGCTCAAAACCGAGAAAGAATCCTGCCGTCAATTCTTTAAAAGTAACAAACTCCATATTAGCAAACTCTTCCAAGCTATGCAGCATACTCCTGCAAGTATGTTCCGCCGAGAACTTAAACAACTCGCCCAAACTATCCGCATGAGTTATAATACCCTCCTTTAATGTCTTCATTTTCATCACACTGTTCTTTTAATTAGTATCTCCTCTCAACTCTACCTTCCATCATTTGTTTTGTATGGAAAAGAAGGAAAACATCAAAAGTAAGAACAGAAGATATGACTGCCTGTCATGAAATACGCATAAATGACTACACCTTATTATACAGAAATCCCCCGGAACTTTTCATGATTTGAATTCCGGGGGATATATTTATTTCTTGTTCTGAGCCTTTTCCGCTTTTCTCTTATTTACATAATCCTTGAACATCTGGCGCCAGTTACGACCATGCTCATTAAAATACTGTTCGCACTTGGTCTTGTAGATTTCAAAGATGGCAGATATCTGCTTCATGTTTTTATAATCAATAGCCTGTTCACGAGCCAGCTTCAACTGTTCCAACACAAAAGCGGTTTCTTCCTCTGTCATATCAGGGACAATGGCCTGATAACCTTTCAAAGTGAAAGCTACTTTGCCTACAGTATATTTATCAAGAATCTGCTCTACTTGTTCTTCCGTCAGCACTCTGCGCAAATCTTTCATCAGCTTTTCATGAACTTCTTTCGGCATGGCGGAATCGGCAATCATTTCCCGATCCAATTTACTTAAAGATTTACCAGTGACAGGATTGATACCCTCCGGAACAGTGGAATAAGGGTGTTCATTATGCCAATCACGAACCTTGCGCAAATGATTATAGATAGTTGTTACAGCAAAGCCCGCTTTCTTATCATCCTCCATATTTAAGGAAGCCACCCAGTCCATTGCCTTTTTCTCAAGAGAAGCATCCGACTTTAATTGGGCAAAAGCTTTCTTGTCAATATAAACAGCTACTTTATCAAACGAACGAATTGCGCTTTCCGGCAAAAGTTCTCCTTTCTCACCGAAACTATACATAGCGGATTCCGGTTCGATGGTGACTTTTGTTTCATCCAGCATATTTCTATTCAAGCCGAACACCTCAGCAAAAAATGTATAGACAGCATTCCGCTTATTAGGACCAAAGTCATGTCTTTCTTTCGGAAGATGTATGTTCGTCACTTTATCTTTTGCATCGTAGAATCCATAAACACGCTGCAAATAAGGATATTCCAGTGTAGGCACACTTGCCGTCCAATCACCACCATCAGACACTACTAATTGCGGACGGGGAGCAAAGATTGCTGCCAATTCGGCATTGCATGTGCCACCCGCCGCCAATTGAATAGGCATACCGCTTTCACAGGGGCATCCTCCATCAAAATGAGAAGCCAAACTTACCACCGGCGCCGAAGCCGTGAAGCGATCATCCAGCGCACTCAGCAGAACTGTTTGCGTGCCACCACCGGAACCGCCATTCACACCGATTCTTTTCCTGTCAATATCTTTACGGGCAGCAAGCATATAGTCGAGAATCAGCAAACCATTCATCGCCTGAATGGTATGAGCTGCACTACTGCGGTGTGCCGCACTGCCAACCTGCAAAATTGACTCTCCCCAACCGAAGAGATCATAATCCACACAAACAGCCCCCATACGTGCCAGGGTTCCCATACGCTGTTGTTGATCTTCGCGATAACGACCTCCTCCAAAGTGTCCATTCGGACAAATGATCAGCGCATGCTTCCCTTTCGATTTAGGGGCATAAACAGAACCGCAAACATACAGCCCTGGAAGCGTCTCAAGTGCAAAATTCTGAACTGTATAGCCAGCATATTTCCTCACTTTGGAAAGAATCGGCTTCGACTCCACACATTGTGCGAGTAAAAGGTCAATTCCCAGACGTTGCCGGACTTCTTTTCTTAAAGAATCGGCACGGAGTTCAAAAGCTTCCTTATCTGCATAAAGCGTATTAAGGTAAGCCAGCATTTTCTCTCCGTCAGCATCTGTCCGCCGAGGATATTCATAAGCTTTCAACTTATATATATTGCCGGTTTGTTTCACAAACTTATAATCGAAAGGGGACAATACATTCGTCAGCGATTCTTCCACTGAATAAGGACGGATACGAAAATCCGCATAAGGCAACACTTTACCGACCGTATCAATATCGTATTTCAGGCGGATACCAAAACGATTTTGTATGTCCGTAAGAACTTCGTTCAAAGGGCGGGCAAAGGCCGTTTCAAATGTTTGTGTTTGTGCTTCAGCCGAAAGAGATGCAGCAAAAAGCACAGAGAAAAGAATACGTTTCATTGTTCTATATATTATTGTTTACTTTTCATCGACTTCCTTTGGATACATCTTTTTACCATTCACCATGACATCTTCCATCGTGATGCGTTCGCAATCCTCAAAGACACATTCCTCACCGGCCCCCTGCACATGGATGTCGCGCAGTACAATATCAGAAATCGGAGCTTCTTCCAGCCCAACTATCTTAACAGGAGTCTTGACATCTGTAACCGTCATTCCACTGATATGTATATTGCTAAACAGCGGAGTACGTTCACTCTTGGGTTCGGCAGGCATACCGCTATACTTCAGACTCAGTACCACAGCCTCCTGCTTGATATTGCGCATCACAATGTTACTGACACGGATATCTTCGACCACTCCTCCCCTGCCCCGGGTGGACTTGAGACGAATGCCCCGGTCCGTTCCATCGAAAATGCAATTGGAAATAGTCACCTTACGTACGCCTCCACTCATCTCACTGCCTATCACTACACCACCATGACCGGAAAGCATGATGCAATTAGTGATGGTTATATTCTCACAGGGTACTCCCAACCGGCGCCCCTGCGCATCGCGACCGGACTTGATCGTTATGCAATCATCTCCCACCGAAATGTGGCAGTCGCTGATATGTACATTCCGGCAGGACTCCGGATTGATGCCGTCCGTATTGGGCGAGGGCACATTATGAATGGTCACTCCCTTCACCTTCACGTTTTCACAGAATTCGGGATTCACCGTCCAGAACGGAGAGTTGACGATCTTCACCCCCTCTATCTTCACGTCCTTGCAACGAACCGGCTGGATAAACGGAGGACGGAAAAAACGACGTTGCAGTGTACCGATGTAGTCCTTGTTTGTTTCAGCATAGATAGCCGTTGTATCATTTGCCTGGTCCCACATCGTCTGATACTTATTCACATTCCGCATGCCATTGTCGCGCAGATCAATCATCACACGAAAAAACTCCATCCACCACTTCTTTCCCTGCCCGTCCAGCGTACCTTCACCTTTGATTGTTATATTTTCCGCATCCACGGCATAAATCAGAGGCTGGAAACTCTTCATCATTACTCCCTCATGACGCACCTCCACAAAGGGAAGATAATCATCGAAGCTATCAGAAAACAGCAAAGTGGCTCCCGCCTCCAACTCCAAAGTGATGTGGCTCTTCATCTGGATGCTTCCTGTCAGATAAGTGCCGGCAGGAAAAAAAAGGGTACCGCCACCGTTCGCGTTCAGGCGGTCGATGGTAGAATTGATAAGTTTGGTATTCAACGTCTTTCCATCCACCTTCGCTCCTACTTTCAGCATATCTACACGTTCTGCACGAAGCACCGTAACCGCACAAAGGCAGAAGAGTGAACAAAGAAGTATTCTATATTTCATGGTCATAGTATGGTTGTTTATGGTTCGTTTATGGTTCGTTTATAGTTTGTTGTTCATTCACTACAAATTCATGTTTCCCGCTCTCCACCTCTCTCGGTTCTTTCTCTCCCGGAAGTGTAACCACCGCCACAGTGTTTACCGGAACGGACAACTTCAGCTTAAACCGGCCGTTCTCGCGGGTCCAGTCCACAGTTATCTTACCGTAAAGGGTTTCATAAGACGACTGCACGTATTTCAGATCACCGACAGGCGTTGGGGCGATTCTGAACTTCTGGTATCCATGCTTCACGTCCGGAGAGATACCGACCAACGAGTTAAAGAACCATTCATCAATCTGCCCCATCATAAAATGATTCCAAGAGGAGCCCTGACGAGGGTCCCATTGTTCAGTCAGAGTCGTTGCACCAAACTTGAGTTGAAAGCCATATCCGGGCGTTTCCTCATGGTTGAACATTTTATAGATGAGTTCATCGGCTCCGTAATTGGCCAATGTCTGGATCAGATAGCGGTTTCCCACATCTCCGGTAGTCAGACGATTGCCGTGTGCTTCCACATCTTTTATCAGGTTCTTGAATACTTTGCGCTCCAGATGACGATCCGTTTCATAACCTCCAGAATGGCCTCTACTCAGAACCATATCCAGAAAAAGCGGCAAGGCATTGCTACACTGACTTCCCGTACCATACTGCGCCGCATCGTAATCCTGAAAGCGCTCGTTGAATGCTACCACGATATCATTCGCCAACGAATTGTAATACCTGACATCATCAGCATTACCCACAATGCGAGCAGCCCTTATCAGGTATTCGACAATCATGTAATAGTGTGCCGTAGCCACCAGCGGGACAGGCGTATTGCGGGAGAATCCTGCACGGAAGTCACCGTAATCATACCAGTCGCCCAAACCGAAAGAAAGGATATGATTATCTGCGCGGGTAGAGAGATAGTCCACATATCGGCGCATATTCTGGTAATACTTCTTAATCAGCGAATCGTCCCCGTAGGTTTCGTAATACATATACGGGAAAATGACCAAAGCACCTCCCCACTCGGGAGATTCGGCAAAGGCATCCATGCCCGGTCCTTCGAACACGACATACTCCGGTGCGGTGCTTGGCATGGCTCCGTTGCGATGTTGGGCATCCGCCATATTCTGCATAATCTGCGGAGCGAAAGCTGTCAGGTCATAATTGTATAAAAGTCCCGGCCCGTTGAGGTGCACCTGTTCCAGCCATCCCAGCTTTTCCCGATGGGGACAATCGGTAAACACAGACTGCATATTGCTGCGAACCGCCTTCTCTATCAGACGATGGGCAGCGTTGAATATCGGATTGGAACACTCGAAAGCAGACACCTTTTTTGCCGAGTTATAAACAAAGCAGGATTGAATATCTTTCAGAACAGGCAATTTCCGGGGATTCTTCTCCCCCTTCAGTACGGCACCCTCTACCTGAATGTAGCGATAACCATAGTATGAGAAACGGGGACGCCAGGTCTCGTCCCCCTCACCCTTCAAGGTATATTCGTAGTAATGCTGACGTCCCGTTTGCCGTTGGTTACAGGCTCCTTCCTCCGTCAGAGCCTCAGCCACCACCAAAGTAACCTTCTGACCTCGTTTACCACGCACGATAATTTCCGGAAAACCGGCAAGGTTCTGCCCCATATCCAGTACGAAAGCGGAAAGGTCGATGGTTCTTTTGGTCGATTTACAGGCAGAGGCAATCTGTTCCGGGGTCAGTTGCATCACTTTCCGGACACCATAACGTTCCATGATTTTCACCGGAGCCGCCATTTGCGGACGCAACGTTCCCTTCGGAGCTTCCTGAACCACTACCGGGCGCCAACGCGCATCATTAAAACCTGCCCGGTTCCACCCTTTTTGTTCGCGACGCGCATCATAATCTTCGCCTCCATAAATACAATTAAAGGTGAGGGGGCTTAAGTCATATTTCCAACTGTCGTCAGAGCAAACCACATCCCGTGTTCCATCTTCATAATTGACAAGCAGTGAGAATAAAAGAGTCGGTGCCCCGAAGCTGATCTGTAACTTGCGGTAACGTCCGCCCTGCACATTATAGAACCCGTTTCCCAATAAAACTCCCGCCACATTCTCGCCCTCCTGCAACAGTTCCGTTACATCATACATATTATAATAGACGCTCTTGTCATAATCACTCCAGAGGGGAGCAAATTCACTGTCACCGACTTTCTTCCCATTCAAGGTGAACTCATAGAATCCAAGGCCACAGATGTATGCGGTAGCCTCCGCAATCTTTTTGTCCGTGCGGAACGTCTTACGCAAGCAAATGCTTTTCTTTGCCAATGTATCCACGTCTTCCCATGCCGCCTTTACCTCCGGCTTCTTCAACTCGCCTCCGTGGAATTTCCGTCCTTCGGGCAAGCGTGCGTCTTTACGGGTGATGGCCCCAATCCATTCAGCTGAAGAAAAACCTTGGGGAACTAAACGAAACTTTGCTTCTCGACTCCATTCGGAAGGCGCGTCCGTTTCATCCCAAACCCGTACACGCCAGATGTAGTTATAGAAACTAAATCGGAGAAACTTCGCTCCATGAGTCGGTATCAACTGGCTTTGCGAAGATTGGACCTTTCCCGTATTCCAAACCGTACGTCCGGTGCAGGCTTCCCGAATCTCAATCTCATAAGCAGTCTGCCTCGTCCCATTCTCCGGCGACTCCATGGTCCACCCCAGCCGGGGATAGGCTTCAACAAGCACCAACCCTTCCTGCATTTCGCAAGTGAGATGGCTGACCGTTATATTCTTTGCCTGTGCCAGACACGGCATGCAAAGAAGAAAGAAAATATATCTTTTTAAAAACATCATTCGTTTTTTTCGGTTTCAGTAGTAACCATTATTTCAAGACGTTCTCACAAATGATTCTCGTCAATCTATCTGCATATCCAACTTGTTTTCCATCTACAAAAATACGCAATCCTTTTCCTCGATGGTAACGATCACCATATTTATCCCAAAGAATTGTCAGGTTACGACCATGATATAAAACATTATCCAGACAGAACCAATCCCACTTATCTGCCGGTATCAACGGATTTACTTCCACCGTATCATCCAGGCGCGGGCGTAATCCAATCAGACCGGTAATCATCAAATCATTAAAAGTAGAATGATTATAGTAACGACTCCGTTCCTGGTCACCCTTCAGCCAATAACCTGTCACCTCATCCAGATATTCACCAATGTAAGGACGTCCGCGATGATATTGCGACTCGACATACAATTCCATTTGACGGAAATACACACTATCGGATAATACTCTCTGTGGATAATTATTCATAAAGTTAGCCATTGCTGTCAATGTCTGGGCAGAAGCAAACGGCCAGATTGCTCCGTCCCATTCACATTTACCAACTCCGTGGGTACGAAATTCCGGATGACGGCGCTCGGCAGTAGTTAATCCGTAAGGAGCAGAAAAACCGTTCTCGTCCATAATCTCTTTCCAGGCAACTTCATATTGCTTCACTGTGTCCGGCAAATTAAAATACCAAGGTATATATCCGATAGCCTCGCGTACATTCGCAGAAGAGTCCGCACGCATTGTCTCAAAAAACTGGTGACGTGAATTCCACAACTTATCTTGCACCAGCCTTTTCAATGTATCCGCCCGCATACCATATCTCATAGCCATTCCTTCATCATCCGAAAGGATTCCCATCAGTGAAAGAGCTTTTGCATTACCATACATATAGCTATTAATGGTGGGGCGGGCATACTTTTTCTTACGTCCGCCACTGATTGATTCTTCCATGCCATCCTGTACATCTCCTTGCCAATATAATCCGTTTTGCAAACGGTTCGTGCACTCCCAGCGTTGATACTCGGCTTCCAGATTTTCCTTCATATCCAGCATGAAATCCTTATCAGCATCCACCATATAACGTGCCAGCACAGCATCCGCATTCCACGAACTAAACTTATTCATCTTATTCATCGGCCCGCCATCATTCCCCCGATACCACGTATGAATAATCTGATCCAGATACTTCGGATCGCGCAACCAACGGCTTTCATAAATATGATGCCCGATAGCGCAGGCTATCAAATTATATTTATCAGAATAGGAACGCTGAACCAGAAATTCCGTCATGCCATATCCCACAGGTGTTTCTTTGATATGCTTCCGCAACGACCACCAGCGATAGTAGTACATCTCTTCAAAATTACGTTGCGGACATTCAAACAACGGTATATTCTCTTCCATCCATTCCGAAGCCTTTGCATTCGGAATGGCCTGGGCTATATTCTCATCTTCCATACCATTGAAATAATCTGCATAATGGCTGAAATCCGCATACTTCAAAACAGCAGCAGTCGCATCTTTATCCACAGAAGAGGTCTTCACATTGGCGATACGATATTCAGCTAGTGGCTCCTGGTCACCGGCATTCGGCAGATCATAGGTCTGATCAGCCGGTGTATCTACAGTGGGAAATGTTCGTGGAACTCCTGTACGGAACGCAATACGTTCAATAGCAGGTACCGGTGCATAGAACATGCGCAATCCTACTCTCTTACCATCCACAAATACCTGAATATTACGATCGGTCACTGAAAGGATAGCCTCTACATGATAGTTTTTTCCCGGTTCATATTTCATCAGGTTCCCAAAGCGGGAACCGCCTTTAGCACGAAAAACTCCATCAGGAGTCAGCTCAAGCCGGGAACAAGCAATGCTGTTCTCATCCAGGAAGTCAATCTGAAGAGTACCTTTATCGTTTTGTCCGGCCTGTAGATCAAATGAGATTTTCAGTTCTTTAGAAGCCGGTATTTTTCGTTCTACCTTGGCATAATCAAAAGGATCTTTATCTTGCAAACGCAGCCACTTTCCGTCTAAAGTGACTGGAGCCCAAAGGGGAGAGTAAATATTCCAGTCGGTCAACTCAGCGATTGATCCGGCTTTTGAGAAATCATCGTCTGCATGCGCAGAGGCTTGTATCTGTACCGGAACAGGAATACGTGATACCCACATATCTTCTTTGTTCACACTGTAAGCAACCCATAAATCACCATCCGCAGGAATTCCATTTCCTTCTTGAATACCGCGGGGATATTGCGGACCATACGACTTATAGTTTCCTCCATAACGCATCGGCGGAATTTCACCATGCACGAGGTTCAAGGTCGTATATTCCAGCCCATCCTTACTCAACGATATAGCCAGCGGCCAGCGAAACTCCGAAGGATTATACACGGTAGCATACATACCATCAGTCAGGCGTTGTCCCCAAATCTTTGCATTGCTATTAACGAATCCTTTCGCACGAAGCACCGGTTCCGCCCAAGTATAGCCACCGTCTTCAGTGATTGAAGTCAGTGCATGTTTCCAAAGGCTGACAATACGCCCGTCGGGTAAAGTATAGCAATTGAACGCTTTATATCCCTTCTTCAAAGGAATAATCGGGTCTTCCCGATCCGCCTCTTCCACCCATTGCATTCTATACAATGGATTATCCAGAATTTCCTGACAAGCCTTTACAAACTCACGATCCTTACTTTTCTTGAAATAAGGGTAATCGGTATTTTTTTCATTAAATCCATGATTATAATATATAAAGTAGATGGGACCGAATGAACCGTCTTTCTTAATTTCACGAACTACCCGACCAATACCGTTTCCATCATTCGGATCATCTTTTTTATCCAACGCAACTCCATAATTCCCCATTGTAATCAGTCTGCCGGACTTGGATACATAAAAGCCCACACGCTGATGCATGATGGCAATCAGGTCTTTTGCCTGCATACCCGGACGGGAAGTCTTCGTATATCCGTCAGGAACTTTATAAGGAGGAAACACGATTTCCGGATTTGTCCAGTTATATCCGTCTTTAGAAGTCATCAGAAAAGTCTGGGAAGGCGGAATATGCTCATCCGACGGATCTGCCAGATATTGATAATAGAATTGCCCATTCCAATAGGCCAACATCGGTTGGTGATTATAAGTCCATCCTCCACCATTCGACACATCCGGATGTTCACGATTGGCACGTACCAATTGAATATTATGCACTCCCACTACCGGTGACAATTGTCCATCATGATAGGTGGGATTAGAAAGTTCGGTTCCAGTGTAATGTATCCTGTCTTGTGCTGAAGCCGACGTTAGTGTCAGCCATCCAGTTGCCAGAACAAAAAGTATTTTGATAGGGCTGTTCATTATCTGTTCCTGTTTTATATATTATTTCTTCTTGCTTTCTTTCAACAACTCCTTAACGAGCGACTCCGGGGCTTTGAAAATAGTCCCATGTTTATGGCCTGTGGGTACACTTACGTTTCCGGTTTCATCCGTAAAATTACGAAAATCCCTGGTACGCACAGCGCCATATATTTTCTTCCTGTAGACATCGAAATAGATAAGATAGTCATCTCCTATCTTCTCTACAGAGGGACCTTCTACAAACGATTCCGTGAAAGGTTGCGATGCAGGCGAATAAGGTCCTGTCAATGAATCGGCAAAAGCAACTTTCAGATTACGCTCGGGACGTGTATTATCTTTAAGCACCATTACATAATCATTCTTTGCACGTTTTATGATGGTAGCATCAATTGAACTGAAGCCCGGATCATACAAAAGTTTGGTTTCGGATATCGTCTTAAAGTCTTTTGTAGTGATGTAATATAAGCGATGGTTATTCTTTTCTTCTTCTATACCCTTTTCAAAACGCCCCGGAACACAAGATGCCCAGACCACCATGAATTGTTCAGCCTCATCATCATAGAAAATCTCCGGTGCCCACACGTTGACGGTCGTCGGTTCATGGGCCATTACCGGAATCATTTGTTGCTCCGACCAGTGAATCAAGTCTTTGGAATATGCATAGCCAAATCCCAAATCACCTTTCCAACTGGTGGTCCAAACCAAATGATAAGTACCGTCCGGAGTACGTACCATCGAAGGATCGCGCATCAACTGATGTTGTCCCAATTCCGGTTTCAGCCAAACACCGGGAACACTATCCCAATGCATGCCGTCTTCACTATATAGATATCTTAAACCTTCATTAGCCGGCTCATGGAATGAGGTGAACATATAGTAGTCTTTGTTTCCTCCACAAGAAGCTAAGAACAAAATGCTTATTGCAGCTAATGTATTTCTTAATTTTCTCATTTCTAAATAATACTTTTGTTTTTATATCGTATTCTGTATACAGAGGAGACGGCAATAAGACGAATTTGTACTCAAAGATAATGGAAGATTCGCCATATTCCAAAAATCAGAACACAGAAAAGGGTGACTTCTCAGCCACCCTTCACATCACATAACTAACCAGTTTTTATCTATCCTAATTATCAGAGAGAGCCTCCACGTGCTTTCACACGCTTGTACCACTCTTCACGTTCTTTTGTTAAATCATATCCACGCTTAACCAAATAGTTATTGATACGCCCCTTATATTTACCAAAGGCTGCATGTTTCTTATCCGAATTCTCAGCATCCAAGGCAAACTCACGGGCTTCTATGAGCCAGGCATAGATTTGTGCTTTTTCTTCTTCCTTCAAAGAAGGGATCATGTCAATTGTAGCATCATACGTCACTTTCACAACGCCATAAGTCATCCCATCCTTCACCACTTCTATTTGCTTCTCATCCAGAAAAAGAGATAAATTCGCGGGATATGCAAAGTGAGAACGGTATAATGCCGCATCCTTTTCATACTCAGCCGCTTTCAAGGCATCATCCTTTGCAGCACCACTCAATCCCGACTCCTTTATTTTCTTCACTTTGGCATCACGAACTTCATAAATATCATTCAGTTCGAAGTACCGATTGGCAATCACATTACGAACATCTTCAGCCACCTTTACATCTGTAAGCCCAAGTTTATCTACGATCTTCTGAGATCGTTTAACAATAGATTCCACATATTGAGGATCACGATTATCCTTATTCAAGTCTACCGCTCCGGCTGATAACCAACCGAAAACCAGTAATAAAGAAATTAATATTATCTTTTTCATTGACATTACATTAATTTACCTTTTTCTGCCAATGTATCGTAGTTATTCTTCATATCAGTCCAGTCTACCTTATTCTTCGTACTGATACCATTGATATATTTCTCAATATTAGTATACCCATCACCAGTGCAATCTTTATTGGCATCACTCGGATCGTTTGGATTCAGACCATTCGCAATTTCCCATTCATCCGGCATACCGTCACCATCCGTATCCACATAAGGAGTTCCCTTATATTCCGGATAGCCACCCATTTGGCGAATATCAGTTATAATACCCTGTTTATAAGAATCTTTCGGCAAACGACGGTATTTAAAATAACCTTCCTCATCCTGAGATTTTGGAGCTAATCCCCATTTATCTCCATAGGCATCTTTCGGAAGTTTCTTTTCATAATAAGCTTGACCGGTTTTCACTTCCTCAATAACCCGCTCATCAACAATGTCACGGCAAGGAATATTAGCACCTACATATTTCAAAACATAATCATAAGCATCATTTGCAGACATAATATTAATATAAGGCATTACGAAAGGTTGATACGTACGCATCTGCTCGGTATACCCCTCTGTATCCTTTTGAGTCTCAATCTGAATACCACCAGCCCAGTTATCCTTCGTGATTTCAGGATATCCTTCCATCACATTGCCATCTGCAAAGACACGGCCATATACTTTATAATCCAGCTTGCTGCGTCCGGCTTCCGGCTTCAGAATGCGATGACCGACCGGAGAATCTCTCGGAGTCAAAGGACCCGGTTTATAGTAATTATTTATCATATTGAACATAGCACGATAATCGCCACCATCAGCTGAACGATGTACCCAATTGTAGACAACATTATTCACGAAATTGAAAATCCCATACCAGCCAATAGACGGGTTACGCCCAGCATTACTGGCCCAAAGATTGCGCATAAAAGCACAGTTCTCACCACCCAATGTACTACCGAAAGCATGATTGTATGTATCCAGTGCCTTAGCGGAAATTGTATTTTGAATGGTTACATTGACAGTCGGAAGTTTCTCATCTTTATATCCTTCACCAGGACTGTACATGTGACGATAGAAAGAAATATTCTCATCCAGCCCCCAAGTACAGGAACAGTGATCGATCATAATGTTACCAATCGGATTACCCCCAAATGAATCGTCACGGTGATAAACCTTCGTTTCACCACGACGGAAACGCATATGACGTACCACTACATCGTGAGTGTCAACCCAGAAAGATTCTCCGGCAATACATACACCGTCACCTGGGGCTGTTTGTCCAGCTATCGTTACGTATGGAGCACGGACAATAATGGGAGATTCCAATCGAATGATACCAGCCACATTGAATACAATGATACGTGCACCACCGGTTTCGCAAGCTTCACGGAAAGAGCCCGGGCCGCGATCATTCAAATTAGTTACTGTAATTACCTTGCCGCCACGGCCACCGGGAGTGAACATTCCCCCACCCTCAGCTCCGGGAAAAGCGGGAATACCGGCTTGAGGAAGATCATCCGGACGGGAAGCCCACTCGATATACGGACGCCCTTCTCTGGCTTCTTTCTCAACGATAGGCAATGCTTTCGCCCAAGCTTCATCCGAACGCCGACGTTCTTCAGTTATCATTTTCTTATAAGTCTCCTTGGCTTCATCGGTCAATTGCGGGTATTGTGCCCATGCAATGGTCGGAGCCAGCATTGCAGCTGTACAAACTATCAGGAATGCTTTCTTTTTCATTATTCTCGTATCTATTAATTAATTGTATTTATTAGACGAAGATAAAAATGTTTTGTAATCACATGAAACTATTTTAGTAGAAAAATAATCCATAGAATGGTGGCAACCACTCTAAAAAAACTGCCGGATGAAGGATCACCCGGCAGTTTTAACTATCTCACAAAAAAATTTAAAGTCAACTTACGGCAGCAAACTACCGTTACCGATAGGATTAAACGTTCCTTCGGAACCATAATAATCCGTCCAGCCAATATTCTGTTGCAACTTAATACTGTTTTGCAATACATTCTGCTTGATACCTAGGAAATAGTATTTGTTCAGGTGAGTAATATAGAATGTAGGCGTACTTGTACCATCAAGCTGATCGTTTACTACACGATTCAGATTGTTTTCGTAAAAATTGTCCAAGGTAGCAATCTGATTTTCCCAGTCTGAGTCTGAAGCATCCGGATCAAGACTGATTTTTGTACGGTCTGATGTTCCCAAGTATTCTGAAGCTTCCGGATTGAACGGATCACAATCCTTGCCGGCCTTGCTATTCGTATAGAGTTCAGGTTTCACAGCCAGGATAATACCATGCCTGCGCGTTTGGTTTCCGCTGATAGGCTCAACACCCAACCGTGTGCAAGTACCAAAACTGTCGTCCCACAAAAGCCAACGACGCATATCATCGAATCTCTTTCCCTCATAGGCCAGTTCTATCTGACGCTCATAAAGAATAGCACCCATCAAGGCATCACCCGCTAAAGTAGAAGAAAAGCCGCAATCGCCCGTATAGCCTACACGTTCGCGAATATATTTCAGGAAAGTCAATGCCGTAGCATTATCTCCTTTTCCGCAAGCTGCTTCCGCTACGTTAAGAATAACTTCCGCCATACGTATTTCCATATACGGACTACTACTCTGCGAAAATACTCCGCTACTGAGATTGGAAGTATTGTAAGCATTCGGATCCGTACGTTTGCGTACAAAGATACTTGAACTGACATCACCGTCATAAAGCGCTGAGTTACCCGGTTTGCCTTCAACGGCTGCGGCAGCATCCTTAAACCATTGGTAATTCCATACCGTATATGTCTTATTGGTATTATAAGGCCAGCAAACTCCGTTAAATGCAAAGGTGCGATAGAAGCGTGGATCACGATCCTTGTAGAACTTCAACGGGTCATAAGACAATGAGCTTTCACTTGGTTTCTTACCATCAGCCATGGGGAATAAATCCACCATTTCAGCCGTGGCAGCGATACCACCACCACCTTTGATGTCTTTGGGACGGGCACTTTGTTCCCAGCTGTTATTGAACTTGAACTGATCATCAGAGATATTATTGTACAATGTTATCAGTACAGCCTCTTTAGACAAGGGGTTCACAAACATTTTTTCCCAATCCTGCGCTCTTTTACTCGTTGCACCTACCAATTCTCTGTCACCATTGGTAGTAAGTTCATCATAAGCAGCCTTGTTTGCAGTATAGGCGGCATCCCAGCGTGCCTTATCGTTGGAACGGTTGAACAATGGACTTGCATAGAAGAGCAGCAAGCGTCCCTTCAAAGCCATAGCCGCACCCTTAGTCACACGACCGTAATTTACCGACGGATCAGCCCAAACAGATGGCAACAGAGAAGCCGCATTATCCAGATCCTCGCAGACAAACGTCACGCAATCATCCGTAGAACTACGTTCAACATTCAGAGTCGATTCTTCTATTGTACCGTCTCCAATTGTCGGATTTTGCGCGCTCTTTATAATAGGAACACCACCATAAGTAGTCACCAAACGATAATACAACCATGCACGCCAGAAGTAAACTTGTCCTTTAAGGAGATTTTTTTCCTCTTCCGACAATGTTCCTTTGTCAATATTGTCGAGAAATAGATTGCAACGACGGACATTTAACCATACACCGTTATTATTAGCCGGATCATTGGAACCGTTGAAATAACAATTCACGTTACTGGAAAGTATTTCAGCCAAACCCACAAACTGTGTAGAACCGGCATACTCTAATGTAGACTTAGAAAATTCATCGGCAGATCCTGTGCTACCATTCAATGCGCTTACACCACCTACTTTGGGTTCAACCTGCCTGTGAATATAGTCTACACTGGCCTGCGCCATACTGAAATTACTGTATATTTCGTCATTGAAGCCATTATAATCCTTCTTCTCCCTCAAGAAGTCATCGCTACAACTGCCCAGCAGAAATATTGCGCTGAAGGCAACTATCCCCACACCTTTATGTATGATATTATCTATTTTCATATTCTAATCTTGTTTATCAATTATATCATTTAAAAAGAAAGATTCAATCCCACAGTCCAGCTGCGCAATGCCGGGAACGTACCGTAACCGGTCAGAGGATCCGTATAACTTTCGGGATAAGGATTGAAGAAACTGAAGAGGTTGGTTCCCGTCACATTGATCTTACAGCTTGAGATTCCTACTTTGCTCAGCCATTCCTTAGGCAATGTATAACCTAAGGATACATTACGAAGATACATGCGGAATGAACTAATCTGCCAGAAATTGGACGCTTCATTATTCATACTGTATTTCATGTTAGGGTACTTGGCAGACAAATTCTGTTTAACAACCACATTGCCTCCATCATCCACTACATCTTCGGGAACGAACATATCTTTCCAATATATCGGAAGGTTAGCACCATCCAGTGAATTCTCGTTCATGAAGATATAGGAACCTCCCGCATACGTAGAATATCCACCCCATGAACTAGAGATGTTGGCATTCAAAGAGATACCTTTCCAGCTACCACCCAGAATCAGAGACATGCCATAAGGATTGCTCTTTCTTCTGCTCAAACGAACCATATCCTTATCGTCTACGATACCGTCTGCATCTTTATAAGAACCGTCCGGATTCTGTTCGCCACGAACATCACGGTATATCAGCATACCCGGTTTAATCTGATCCGGTTTATAGCCCATATACTGCGTTATATTGTAGTCCTCAACAAACTTGTCAATTTCAGCTTGGTTACGGAACATTCCCAAACAGTCATATCCCCACTGCCCCATGTCAACCGGTCCATTGCGATAAACATCTTTGTATGTTGATATGGCCGGCCAGTCTTTTTTGCGATAGCGGGCGTCACGCCATTGTCCATTCAGTTGAACGGAATAGTTGAAGTCAGACACATGATCGCGCCAGCCTAATGAAAGTTCTACACCATAGTTATCCACCGCATCGAAATTCTCGGCAGCCGATTTGGCACCTACAGTTACAGGCACACCACTACGCACTACCAACATATCGGTTCTCTTGTCCAAATAAGCGTCAATACCTACTGATAAACGGTTCTTCAGGAATTTCATGTCAATTCCTAAGTTGAATTTGTAGTCTTTATCCCAGTGCGCATCATAGTTGGGAGCAGCCTCAGTCTTTAAAGCCCAACCTAAATTGTTGCTCGGTGAAGTGCCAAATATTGCACCATAATTAGCCTGATACGTATATCGCTGACGCCACAGCCAAGCTGCCGTATTATCTTGTCCCAAAATACCGAATGAGGCACGTACCTTCAGATAATCCATCCAATCCAGCTTATACCACTTTTCTTCTGAAACAATCCAACCCACAGATACGGAAGGGAATACTCCCCAATAGTTATCCGGCGAGAATTTGGTTGAAGCGTCAGAACGAATCAGGAACTCAAACAGGTAACGACCGTCATAGGCATAGTTAACACGACCAATGTAAGATAAGTCACCACTTTCACTTCTCGCCGTCTGGCTACTGGAACTTACCGAACCTGTAGCTGTATTGGTTTCACCATTAGCAAGATCACCATTCAGCGGACCTTCTTTCAGAATACGTGAAAACTCGTAGTTCATTTCACGCTTTTCCATAGCGAACATGGCACTTACCGAATGTTTTCCGAAGTCGCGCGCATAACTTGCCTGGAAGTTGACCTGATAATTGTCTGTACGGTCGAAGTCACGCAGTACGCGGTTTCCATTATCAACCGACTGTGTTTTCATATTAGACGGCAAAGTCAGGTTATTACTTGGCGCACCTTCATCAATATAAAGGTGATTACCTGAACCACCACGGGTGGTAAAATAATAACCGTTATATTTAGATCCCAATTGTCTTCCTTCCGTATTACCGATACTTTTTGCATAGCTGAAACGTAGTTTCAAACCTTTCAATGTCTCCAACCAATCAAAATCATACTCCAATGAACCATTGATGGTCATATCCTGAGTTTTGGTTTGTTTCTGATTACCTAAATCTTCAACAGCGAAATAGTTGTAACGCAAATAGTTTGAGTTTCCGAGAACACTACTGTTGGTATTCTTAGGTCCATATCTCAACAACCAGATATCTTCGCCTTTATCATTTTCTACAGACCATGGCACATAGCGGGGTGTAGTCAGCAATGCCAGATAATCGTTATCATCCTTCTCTCCGCCAATCTTATTGAAAGTTGTTTTCCGGTCACCATAGTTACCCGAAATAGATAAATTCACTTTCAGATGCTTAGCCACTGTTGTACTCATTCCTACACGATAATTCCAACGGTCATAATCCAACATGCTCAGGTTACCCTCCTGGCTCTGATAAGATATGCTTCCGAAATAAGATGAGTTATTTCCGCCGCCACTGATATTCACATTATGCTTCGTGCTATAGGCAGCCGACCAAGCTTTGTCCAGCCAGTCATAGTTCATGCTTTTCATAGCTTCCAACTCGTCCAATTGGAAAAGGTCTTTTTTACGATTACCGATAGCATCATTGCCATCAGCACCTTTAAATCCATTCCAGAATTGACCATACTGATATGCATCCAACATCTTTGGACGTGAAATTTCATCATTCATCGTCACCGAGCCAGTGTAACTGATGCGAGGTTTTCCGTCCTTGCTGCCTTTCTTCGTAGTAACAATGATGGCACCTTGTGCGCCACGTGCTCCATACACTGCCGCAGCAGCATCCTTCAAGATAGATATAGATTCTATTTCGTTCGGATCAAGGTTATTAAACGCTTCCGAAGCCGATATTCCATTACGCGGATTATCAGACTGAATGACACCATCAATCACATAAATCGGCGCAGTCGTACTTCCCGAAACGCCGGTAGAGAACGGATCACGAATGGTCATCGTTGCACCGACACCAGGGCGACCATCACCGCCGCTTACATTCAAACCAGCTACCGTACCTGCCAACATGGCACCCATATTGCTATAGGGCATTTCCTTTAGGTCATTGGGGTTAACCGTGGATATAGAGCCAGTAAGATGTGCTTTTTTCTGAGTACCGTAACCTACCACAACCACTTCGTCCAGAAGTTTGGAATCTTCAGCCAAAGTCACGTTTACAATTCCGTTCGCAGGCACGCTCACCACTTGCGTGACGTATCCTATAAACGAAACTTCGAGTTTAGCACTTGCCGGAATCACCAGACTGAAATTTCCATCCAAGTCGGTAATCGTTCCTGTATCAGTTCCTTGTGCCTTTATATTCGCACCAATCACAGGTTCTCCGGTCGTATCTACCACAGTTCCTTTCACTGACTTCTGTTGTTGGACAACATTCATTGCAGCAGTCTCTCTAATGCTTTCCGCAAAAGCCTGCGTCACAGGAATCGAAAACAAGAAAGAGAGACAAATTATCTTTGCTGCGCTCAGATACCTGCTCTGTGTTTTTCTAGAAAAGATCTCTTCTTTTTTCATCTATTCACTAATTTAAATTCAAAAATATAAAAACTATTGATTGGACTCAATCTATATTTCATGAACTAAAGACGAACAACTAAAAAATATGTAATCACCTAAAAAGAATAAAAAAGTAAAGTTTTCTATTTACGATTATTTCCAACAGAAAAAAGATAAGGCTCTAAATATCAAAAGGACAAGTATACAGGAGTATCGGGGTCACAATATCGCTATATTAACACTTTACACAACGGACATCAGCTTCAAAAGCAGTGTTTCAGAATCTTTTGCAAATAAATAGCAAATAATAATGCAATATCTCTGCATATACTTGCGCATTTGATTGCTATTTATGTAAAAAAGAGCTACTCATTGTCGGAATTGGAGCATTTCAGTATGGCTATGAGTAAAAGTTATCAAGTAACGTTAAAAAAACAACTTGATACAGTTTCCATGAGAACAAATATTTCATATCCGTTAAAAAGTTATCTGAATATAGTCCGGCTGATTCTTGATTCTCTGGGATTTCGTCACCAGTCTTTCATGAAGGATAATCGAAGAAGGAAAACTCCTGAGTTCGAGTTTTCATCAATATTTCCTACATCCTACACCCGATATCGTTTTTTTGTTTGATTATCAAACAGATAGATGCTACAGGAAGTGGTGTAGGAAAGTTTCATCCTGCACCGAATTCACGCGAATACCTCTTTTTTAGCCTGAATTATTTATCAAAAGGGTTAAAAGAGTTATCATCTCGTCAGAAATTAAGGGAGCCTTCTCTATAATGAGATTATAGAGAAGGCCGAATTATAGAGAAAAAACTTGATATGCCCCTTCCTTTTTCCTTTAAAGCCTTAATGTTATTGTCATTATGCTATAAGCAAAACCTTGTTTTCCAGTTGAGGGCTGTCCGGCCTGCAATTGCGGGCTACATAGCCCACATATGGAAAACATAGAGCCCGCAATTGTAGGACGAAGTTTTGCTACAGGCAAAAGAACAAAAACAATAAAGCAAAGCGTAGTTTTCGTACCACTTTCTTCCTATCCTTCTTATTGTTCCTAAGCATTCTATTGTGAGATCTACAGATCTGACGCGTGGGATCTACAGATCTCACGACAGGATGTTCAGCTTCCTTTCGCAGGCTGACATTATGAAAGAAATCAGGAGTCTTTTGAAGGATAACGCAGAGATACCCTCTGTTTTCTTGTAAAAGAGATGGTTTTACAGGGATTT
>OKTX01000568.1_pt1 | contig 21354 bp, 18 predicted proteins | sample 1606261 | NCBI WGS metagenome assembly OKTX01 (sample SAMEA3879543, study PRJEB24766) | human gut metagenome | biome: human-associated habitat; feature: feces | place: USA | collected 1985/1987 | reverse complement strand
ACAGAGTCAAGCTTCTAAAGTCGTAAACTCCGGTGAGAACAGTCATAGCGGGTGGGTTCAACATCCGTGGCAAGGGAAGAAGGTAGGATATATAGGAGATTCTATTACAGATCCTAACTGCTATGGTAATAAGATTAAAAAGTACTGGGACTTTCTACAAGAATGGTTGGGAATCACTCCTTATGTATATGGTATCAGTGGCAGGCAATGGAATGATGTGCCCCGGCAAGCCGAGCAACTGAAGAAAGAACACGGCGAAGAAGTAGATGCTATCGTGATTTTGATGGGTACGAATGATTTTAATGCCGGTATACCTATTGGCGAATGGTTTACGGAAACGGAAGAACAAGTGTTGGCGGCCCGTGGCGAAATGAAGAAAATGGAGACCCGCAAGAAACGAACCCCTGTAATGGACAGTAATACCTATAAAGGACGTATCAATATAGGGATAACGCGGATGAAACAGCTGTTTCCTGATAAACAAATCATTCTGCTGACTCCGTTGCATCGTGCGTTTGCCAATTTCGGAGAAACGAACGTGCAGCCGGATGAGAACTACCAGAATAGTTGCGGTGAATATGTGGACGCTTATGTACAGGCAGTCAAAGAAGCCGGTAATCTCTGGGGGCTTCCTGTGATAGACTTTAACTCGGTGACAGGGATGAATCCGATGATTGAGGAACAACTTATCTATTTTTATGATTCGGGTTTCGATCGTCTGCACCCTAACACGAAAGGGCAGGAGCGTATGGCACGTACATTAATGTACCAATTACTTGCGTTACCGGTTTAGGCAACGCGCTTATTGTCCCGGTTTGAAGAATAGCCGGAGGACAAACCATGCATGATGTGCCACTGTACTTATCAGCCCGTAATGTTTTGCCATGATGCGGAATCTTTCTTTGAGAGAAGCCTTCCGGTTTTGGGTGGTCATACCTTCGTCAAGATAGTCGATGATTGTCAGGTGCGTATTGTGCAATGTGCGGGCTTTCTTCATGATGCGGACGCACCAGTCGAAGTCGGCGGAATAACGGAACTTCAAGTCGTATGGCTCCACCAGCGTATGGCGGGCGAAGAATGCCTGGTGGCAGACCAGCATTCCCTGTTTGAAGCTTTTCCAGGTTAATACTTCCGGGGCAGATAGACGGCGCATACGTTGGAAATGCCTCTTCTCGTCTACGATAGCCGTTTCTCCGTAAAGTACGTCGGGAAGTTCGTTACCATTGATAGTGTGCACCATTTGTTGCAGCGTGTCGTCTTCGTGAAAGCAGTCGCCTGCGTTCAGAAAGCAGAGATAGTCGCCGCTGGCGAGGGCAATTCCTTTGTTCATGGCGTCATACAGTCCCTTGTCCGGTTCGCTGACAACAGGATGAACGCTATGCATATTTCCCCGTTACTTTATTGTAGAGATCCGTATATTTCTTGGCAATAATGCTTTCGGAATAGTTGCCTAATACCTTGCGGCAGGCTTGTGCGGAAAGCTCGTCATATTCCGGGTCCGTCAGTATCCAGTGTATACCGTTGGCAAAGTCCTCCGAAGATTTGTATCGGGCCACATATCCGTTGTGCAGGTGGTCAATCATTTCGGGGATGCCGCCGACATTGAATCCTACGCAAGGAACGCCGCACGCCATTGCTTCCATAATCATGTTGGGAAGATTTTCTTCCAGCGAAGGAATGACAAACAAGTCTACGGCATTATATATATTGACCACTTCGTGCTCATTCTTGATGTAAGGCAACGGGTAGACATGGAAAGGAATCTGTTCCTGCAACTGTTGGGACTGGTTGCCGAATACGACGACTCCCAGCGACTCTTTCCATTCCGGATGTTTCTCAGCCAGCAGTTTGCAGGCTTCGATTAAATATTCGGCCCCTTTCCGCTTATCGGTGATCTTTACCGAGCCGAACAGAATCAGCTTCTTGTTTTGCGGCAACATACATTTGGCCCGTGCCTCTTCCTTGTTCTGTGGCTTGAACAGGTTGGTATTGATTGCGTTCGGGATGTTGATAACGCTTTTCCCTTCGAACAGCCTGCTGACCTGGGCCTGTTCCTTCAACCAACGGCTGCAAGTGACGAAATGAACGGGGGCGTTGCTATACAATTTCTGTTTCTTACGGAAAGTGCGGTAAGATAAATCTTTCTTGCTACCGCCTTTGTAGATGTACGGGCAGTTGTGGCACTCCTGTTGATAGTTCGTACATTCGCGTGCATAATGGCAGATACCGGTGCAGGGCCACATATCATGCATTGTCCAGACAACCGGTTTGCCGGAAGTAAGTATCTTCCGGATGTTTTTCAATGAAAGCATTCCCTGATTGATCCAGTGCAGGTGAATGACGTCTGCCTGCCGAAATTCCGGAAGAGAGGTAATGTCCGTTCCTGTGTTGGCAATGTCTACATCGAACAGATGATACCGTTGGAAACGGTTGGCGCTCCAGATAACGATGCGTTCCCACATGAACTTCCATACTTGCAGCCAGCTGCGCTTCAAACCCACAACGCTGATCTGGTCCGTTTGCTTGTCGCGCACCAGCATTTTGGCTTTAATACCATTATTCTTGAGTGATTCCATTAACCGGCCGGCTGCAATGGCGGCTCCTCCGATTCGTTCAGACGTATTTATAATCAGGACTCTCATGTGCATAAAAGTTTATGCAAATGTACGGTTTTTAGAGGAAAAGTTTGATATTTCCTGCAAGCTTTCTGCTATTTCACGTGAAAAGATTTCGAGATTGAAACGTTCTTCCGCCAGTTTGCGGGCGTTGTTGCCCATGCGTCGTGCCTCTTCGGGGTGGTCGGCGATGTAGCGGATAGCGTCTGTCCAACCCTGCACATCGCCGTATTCTACGGTAATGCCGATTCCTTCCTTGTCGATGTCAATTTCGAAATTGGGGTTACGCGAACAAATGACGGGAATGCCGAGAGCAAATGCTTCTACGAGTGTGGTGAGCCCTACGGTATAGGGAAAATCCAGACAACAGATGACAATACAGCTTTTCCGCGCCACCAGTTTGGCAAGCTCGTAGGGGATTACTCCGTCGGTGTAATGTACATGGATAGAGTCGGGCAGGGTGAAACCGTCAATGATGTTTTTATAATTGATGTTACCGCATGAGACGGCGATATATAAGTCGAGTTTCTCTTTAGTGGCGGCAAATGCCTGGAAGAGAGTGCTTACATCCCGGTTTTCTTTGCCGGTAGAGATAAAGCCTTCCGGTTTGCGGTCGGGCATTTCCGCCAACAGGTGGTCATAGAAAGGGAGGTCCGGTCCCCAGTGTACCAGTTTTAGTTTATGGGCAGGCGCTTTCCGGGTTTTCAACGAATCCTGAATGAGCTTCCGGCTGAACAGGAACATCTTGTCTATGCCTTTATAGAAAAGGCGGGATATTTGTTCGCGTGCGAAACCGGAACTGTTGACTACTGCCGTGTGGTGCCAGATAACGATCGGCTTGCGGTATAGCCCCAGTGCACGGAGGAAAATCACCGGTTCGATACCACGGAAAGAGGTGGCGTAGAGCACCTGATATTTCTCCTTGCAGAACAGAATTTCTTTCGTTGCGTAGAGCATGAGCCTCAGGCGGCTTGAGAAGTACCGGCACTTGTGCATGACGGAATGTATCCCGTGTTTTTCCAGCAATGGAAGTCCGTACAAGATATGTCCGGGGAATTTATACTCTTTCCATTCCTCGTAACTTTCCCGCGTGAGGCGGGTATGGTAGAAATAAATCGTAAGTGGTTTTAGTGATGTTTGTTTCTCTTCAGCCATTTGTTTATTCGGTTTTTAACAGCTTTCGTAATGATAGAAAAATTACCGTATTTCAGGTTGAGGAACAGTTCCTCGAACGAGCGTCCTATCTTTATCCACGGGTGGTCCCAGCACATGATGCGGTAGACGCTTTTTTTGTACGCTACATTTTCAATGACGTAGCGGGGATGTTTCAGAGGAAACTCCGCTTCGTAACGCTTCATGGTGAAAATGCGGCGGTAGCCTTTGGGCAGCGTATGGACGGAACCGGCAAAGTGGGTGGAATCCGCCGTTGCTCCCAAGTTGTTAATCATGTTGCGTGTGGGCACAATGCTCAGTCCGGAGTTGAACAGTATGGAGGCATGGAAAATGGTTTCGTAAAAAGCCTTCCGGTGTTCGCGATGACGCCGGCACATATAGATGAAGTCGCTCCGGAACTTGCGTTCTTTGATGAGTTGTTCGAGTTGCTGCATATTGAAGGAGTCGTCCAGAAAAGTATAGAACTCGTCCCATTGGTCTACGACACGTTTCCAGCTTGCCCACCCCCAGATAGAGAAGGTGGTGGCGAAGAAATAGTCGTAAGGGATGTCTTTGCTGATTTCTTCGGGGTTGAATCCGGCAATCATGCTGATGCGGGTGTCATGTTCGTACTTGTCCAGCATTTCCTTGCAGAAACGGAAGAAAGAGACTGACGGCACATCATCATCTTCCAGTACAATGCATTTGTCGACTTTTGAGAAAGCCCATTTCTGCGATATATATTCCGAGGGGTCGCAACCGAAGTTCTTTTCCTGATAGAACCGTTCTACTTCGCACTCCCAGTCTATCTGCGACACGATTTCGCGGCAGGCTTTTATCCCGGGCAGGTCGTGTTCGTTTCGTGCTCCGTCCTGATAGAGAAACAGCCGTGACGGGCGTGCTTTCTTTACCTGCTCGAACACTTGCGATAATTGTTGCGGGCGGTTGAAGAACAGTATCAGTACCGGTACATCTACTAAAGCGGGTTTCATATTCATAGTTCTTGTTTTGGAGTCGTACTGAATGAAAGGGCGGCAGGGTAGTGATTGTTCACTTTCTCCTGTTCTTCCTCTGTATATCGGTGCAGGGTCGGGTAGTTGTATCGCAGGAAACCTTCCAGGTTGTCGGGAGCGTTCACTGTGAGCGGTCCGAACGGCACCGGTTGCAGGTGGCGGAGGCTTTCTCCGGTCACGTGGTCGGTGGTAGTCATCACGTTGTTGAAATACTTCGTGTTCCATGAATTGAAGCAGCTTTGAACGGCTACCAGCATACGGTAAATTGTTTTCTTCGAGAAAAGAACATCGACTGCTTTATTCAAGAAGCAGGAGAAGGCTCCCCGGTCTGTGGGATGTTCTATCTCGCATTTGCCGAAGTGTTTCCACATCCATATCTCTTTTCCCATGAGGCAACATTTGAGGAAACCGGCTGCGTCGTACTGTAATTTCCGCAACAGCTTGTTGTCGGGTATCCTGTCGAACGGGAATATATCTACAAAAATACCCGGATGCATCGGGACATTCTTGAACATTTCTTCTACAAAGAGGGTATTGTTTTTCTTGACTTTGGCATAGTAATAAGGGCTGTGCGGATCTGTTTCTATCCATGAAAGAAAGTAGGAATCGCCCAGTTCCCGGGGGGCTACTTCGAGAAATCTGTTGTAGTCTTTCCGTGCCATGCCGATATCTATATCGTCGTCCCAAGGCAGTATCGCCCGGTCATAGAGTGCCCCGATTGCAGTACCGCCTATCACAAAATACGGGATGTCGTGTTTCCGACAGATACGAATGGTTTCTCCCAATATGTCGTAAAGCTCGGCATGTAACAAATCAAGTTCTTTTGCTGTATATTTCTTGTCCATTGGAAACGGTTAATGCACGTTATGATACAAATGTAGTGATTAAATTGACAAGTTCCTATAACTTTAAGTTTCCTTGTAGAAATTCCGCCGCCATTTGGCTGCGTCCCGGGAGGGTGGCTGCTTGCGGGAAATCCTCAAGCAAACAGTCGGCAGGACTGATGTCCGGATAGAACTTCTTGAGCAGGAACAGGCTGGGCCCGGTGGTGATGCTTCCTGTGAATATGGAAGCGTTCATCAGTAGCTGTATGGAAGAAAGAAAACGAGTCATTTGCTTCTGTTTCAACTCTTTCGTCGTTTGCGTGAAAGCACTGTTGACATATCCTTTCTCGCCGGAATCGCATAGGGTATACCAACGTATGTCCGGGGCTAGCGACTGTACTTGCCGGAAGATGCGGTAATCATCTGTCAGCACGAAGACATCGCGCAAATCGGTTTTCTGTTTGATGAGGCGTATGTAATACTCTGCCGGAAGCAGGTTGGTTTCGGTGATCTTGTCGCCTCCGCGTATCTGGCAACCGACGTATTCTTGCGGGAGTTGCAGGTTGTCTGCCAGGTGCCGGCATTCTCGTCCGGTTACTTCGTTCAACTTCCACGTGATTTCCGTCATTTTCCGGAAAGCATGGAGATAATCCCCGTCTATACCCAGTTCGGGGATGTGGAAGTGTTGGTTGGGATCGAACTTCAGGTGGCAGTTCAGTAATACCGGTTTTTTATAGGTCAGGAAAGCGAGAGTCTCTCCGGTTATATTCTTGCAGGTTGCTTTCAGTTTCCATTTCATCAGTTTGGTCTTGGGCAATTTCTTGTCCTTCATCAATGCTTTCCACGAAGGCAGGCGGTGGGTGTTGTAGGTGTGGTGAAACGCTTCGTGCACTTCCTCACAGAAGGGGACGAAACAGTCTGTCCAACCTTTCTCCCAACCGAAGTTGGCATCGTCGGAATAGAGCTTGAACTGTATCTTGTGTTGCAGGCAATAGAGCATTGCATGAAGCATATAGGTATATTCGGTGAAGAATCCCGCGTCTATGCCCAAGTGAAAAATCATCGTCTTCCTGAAAGAACTGTTCAGCAGGCGATAGGTGGTTGTAAGGTTATTCGCGCTCATGGTGCTTGGGGTTTGGGTTGAGCTTTTTGAAATAACAGTCGTGGTTGAGATCTTTTCTCCAGCCTTGCCAGATACCTCTGGCGAGTGCTTTCAGTTTCTCCCATTTGTTTTCTTCCATAAAAAGGATATAGAAAGGACGCTCCCAAATGAGCTTCCAAAGCAGTTCGGGACGTTTGAACTCGGCGTATTGCTTGTTGAGGTACAAGAAGTTACGGGCTATGTAGTAGGTACGCACCGGGGAGTAGTTGAGTGACATCGGGTGCCAGATGAGTATTTGTTTCCGGAGCGGATGTCCCAGTTCATGTTTCAGGTTGGCGGCAGGTACGAGCATGACTTTTCCGGTATGGCGGCGGATGCGCAGGAAATATTCCGTATCAATGGCATCCATGACAAATTTGTCAAGATACAGACCGACTTTTTGTATCGTTTTCAACGGAAAAATACTTCCGGAGATAATCATCCCCTGTGCTTCTTTGAGCGGCGCATTGCTGTCTGTGCCAGAAGCATTGATGAGAGGAATATAAGCAAAATGGGAACTGTCTTTGTCATTGTTGATAATACGGATATAGTCTTTGAATGTGGAAGCGGTAAAAGCGCTGTCCTGATCCATTGTCAGCAGGTAAGTATATCCGTTGTCGAGGGCGAACATCGCTGCGGCATTGAGTGCTTTGCCGATACCGGTGTTTTCCCCTTGGCGTAACCTGACTATTTTGTGGGAGATAGATTCCGGAAATTGATAGTTACTGCCTCCGGGGGTGTTGTCCCAGACAAACAATCCGTCCACATCTTCTGCATAAGTAAGAAGGTTGTCGGTGATGTGTGCGGGTGGATAATAGAGTGTGACGAGAGCGAGTAGTTTCATGCGCTTTTCTTTTTGATAAAATAGTGTATGGTTTCCTTGAAAGTTACCGAACGGCTCGCCCACATGGCTGCTGCATAAAGTGCCATTGCCAGTAGTATCTTGCTTGCCAGGCGAACATAGATGTTTTCGATAGGGCGGGTGGTGTAGTAGGTAACTGCCATGACGGAGGCTGCTATGATGGCGTAGGGAAGAATATCGGCCAGTGCGTGGCGTAGTTTCAACCCGATTTCAAGCTGCACGAAGTGATGCCACCTCAGTAGCCATAGTATATTGGTCGAGACATACATGGCAAGCATGGCATATATTCCGTAAGAATGTACCAGAAGAACGCCTGTGAGCAGGAGCATGCCGAGGATTATGATGTTCCACATAAAGATGCGTGACTTTCCTTTGCTGATAATAAGTTGCTGGTAAAGGTTGGCAATGGGGACAAAAGCTCCGCTGATACATAATATCTGCATGATAGATACGCTGGAGTACCATTTGTCGGTAATGGAGATAACGATTAACTCTTCCGCAATGATTCCCAGTCCCAGCATGGCGGGAAATGAGATGAAGGCGGTGAAACGCAACATCTTGCGGAATACCCGTTGCTGTCGGTCGGTATCTTCCGATATTTTCGCAAGTACCGGTTGTGCCACTCCGTTTATCATGCCCAGTATGAATTGTTGTCCCATGCCGCACCATTTGTTGGACTGGTTGTAATAGCCCACTTCTATCTTGGAGTAGTACTTACCCAATATGACGGAGAAGAGATTGTTGTTGATGTGATTGAATATGTTGGTAATTAACAGTTTACCACTGAATCCGAACATTTCTTTTATGGGCGCGAGGCTGAATTGAAGCGTAGGCCGCCAACGGGTGAAATGCCAGTAACAGGCAGTGTTGACAGCTACGTAGACAATGCTTTGCGTGGCATATCCCCAGTAGGAAAAGCCGAGATAAGCCAGCGTGACCCCCGCAATGCCGGATACGGTCAGTCCGATCACCGAGGACATGGCCTGCTGCTTGACCATTAGATTCCGTTTTAGATAAGCACTGTGTGAGATTCCCAGACTGGCGATGAAAAAGCCTGTAAAAGAATAACGTGCCAACGGCGTCAGTTCGGGTACCTTGTAGAAATAGGCTATGAGTGGCGCGCACAAGAACAACACCAGATACAGGCACAGGCTGGTTATAATATTAAACCAGAATACAGCATTGTAATCTTTGTGTGTCACCTCTTTCTTGTTGACAAGAGCGGCCGTGAAGCCACTCTCCTGTATCGAGCCGGCTATGAGGGAGAAAATCGCTAACATCCCCACCATTCCATAATCCGACGGGGTGAGCAGCCGGGCGATAAATATTCCGAAAACGAGATTCAGCAACTGTTGTATACCGTTGCTGAACCCTCCCCAGAATAATCCTTTGGCTGTTTTGTCCTTTAGTGATTGTTCCTCGCTCATTTCATTATTTCACTTCACTACCCGGCTTCACTTCCCGTTCCGGCATAATGACTGCCAGGCTGCCGTCGTTGTTCTCGGCACTCAGAATCATGCCTTCGCTGACGATACCTTTCAGTTTGCGGGGGGCAAGGTTGGCGATGAAACAAACTTGTTTGCCTACCAATTCTTCAGGTTTGTAATGCTTGGCAATGCCCGACACGATCGTACGCGTTTCCAGACCGTCGTCAATCTTGAATTGCAGCAACTTGTCTGCCTTCGGTACTTTCTGGCATTCGAGGATCGTTCCTACGCGGATATCCAACTTCGTGAAGTCGTCAAATTCGATGTTTGCCCGAATCGGATTCGCCTTATAACTGGCTTCTTCGTTTGCTTTCTTCGTGTCAAGCAACTTCTGTACCTGTGCTTCTATTGTGGCATCTTCGATCTTTTCGAACAGCAGTTCCGGTTTGTTCAACTGGTGACCGACGGGGAGCAGGTTGTCTTTTCCCAGTTCGGACCATTCGAAGGTGTCCATGTTCAACATCTTGCGGAGTTTTTCCGAGCTGAACGGCAGGAACGGGTCGAAAGCGATCGCCAGATTGGCAACCAGTTGCAGGGAGATGTTCAGGATTGTTCCCACACGTTCCATGTCAGTTTTCGCCAGTTTCCACGGTTCGGTGTCCGCCAGGTATTTGTTTCCGATACGTGCCAGGTTCATGGCTTCTTTCTGTGCGTCGCGGAATTTGAATACGTCGAGCAGCTTTTCTACTTCGGCTTTTACGTCTGCAAATTCTTTCAGCGTTTCTTTGTCGTAGTCGGTCAGCTCGCCTTGTGCGGGTACGCATCCGTCGAAGTATTTCTGAGTCAGCATCATTGCACGGTTCACAAAATTGCCGTATACGGCTACCAGTTCGTTGTTATTACGGGCCTGAAAGTCTTTCCAGGTGAAGTCGTTGTCTTTTGTTTCCGGTGCATTGGCAGTCAACACATAGCGGAGTACGTCCTGTTTACCGGGGAAATCGGCCAGATATTCGTGCAACCATACAGCCCAGTTGCGGGAAGTGGAGATTTTGTCTCCTTCGAGGTTCAGGAATTCGTTGCTGGGCACGTTGTCCGGCAGGATATAGCTGCCTTCTGCTTTCAGCATGGCAGGGAATACGATGCAGTGGAACACGATATTGTCTTTTCCGATAAAATGGATCAAACGGGTTTCGGGATCTTTCCACCATGTCTCCCAGCTGTCCGGAAGAAGTTCTTTCGTGTTAGAGATGTAGCCGATAGGCGCGTCGAACCAAACGTAGAGCACTTTTCCTTCTGCGCCTTCCACGGGCACAGGGATACCCCAGTCGAGGTCACGGCTTACGGCGCGTGGTTGCAACCCCATGTCGAGCCAGCTTTTGCATTGTCCGTACACGTTCGGGCGCCATTCTTTATGGTCTTCCAGAATCCATTTGCGCAGCCAGCCTTCGTGCTTGTCGAGGGGGAGATACCAGTGTTTGGTTTCTTTCATCACCGGTTTGCTGCCGCTAATGGCGCTTTTCGGGTTGATAAGGTCTGTCGGTGAGAGTGAAGTACCGCACTTTTCGCATTGGTCGCCATAGGCACCTTCCGAGTGGCAGTGAGGACATTCGCCGGTGATATAACGGTCGGCAAGGAATGTTTTTGCTTCCTCGTCGTAATATTGTTCGGATGTTTTTTCGATAAACTCGCCCTTGTTGTATAATGTTTTGAAGAAATCCGAAGCCAGTTGGTGGTGCGTCGGTGAAGTGGTACGGCTATACACATCGAAGGAGATGCCGAATTCTTCGAATGATTTCTTTATCAGCGTATGGTAACGGTCTACCACATCCTGCGGAGTGATTCCTTCTTTTTTGGCGCGGATCGTGATAGGCACTCCGTGTTCGTCCGAACCGCCGATAAATAATACATCTTCTTTCTTTAACCGCAGATAGCGCACATAGATATCTGCCGGTACGTATACACCGGCCAAATGACCGATGTGGACAGGTCCGTTCGCATACGGCAGGGCCGATGTGACGGTGGTTCTTTTGAATTTCTTTTCCATTATATAGCGTGATTTTATTGTTTTCTGCTTTGCAATGTGCAAAGATAATGACTTTTCACCATGGATTACATGGATTAACACAGATTATTTCACTTAAAATACTTTTTCATCCTGACGAAAACTTACATCATCATATGCCTGCGTATAGAGAACTTCACTATTGCCATTGCATTGATCGCCGCAAACGGTATATCCATTGGCTCATGGTGGGTGTTGTAGCTCACCAGTTTGATGCATCCTTCCTTTTCGGACCGGTTGGCATACTTCACCGCCAGATACTCGTCTCCGTCGATCATGAACGAAACCAGGTATATTTCCCCGTAAATAACGCTCTCGAAGCTGTTTATCTCCTTATATCCGATGATGTCCCCCGATTTCAGTATGGGGTACATACTGTCCCCGTTGACGTAGACCGCCCCGTCGCAGGCGGATATGTTCGGAATCCGTATTTTCCCCAAGGCATACTGGTGCTTGTTGGTGAACAGCGTCTTCAGGTTTGCCGCCGCCGTGATGTCGTATAGTGTCACGCTGCGGTCGTCAACCGGTTCGGCTGTTTTGGGATTGTGAATTATCTGCACCTCCCCTTGTGCCAGTTCGCTTTCGCAAAATCTCGACTGGTGTTTCGGGTTGCCTTTTCCCAACAATAGCCAGTTGTAGTCTACCGTATTTCCTAATTTGTCGAGCAGCAGGCGGAAATCTATACTGTTCCGTGCAGCCCAGTTGGTGACTGTCGCTCTTGAAACTCCCAGGAATTCAGCCAGTTCGCTGTCCCTCTTCAGGTTTAATGCCTGCTTGGCACGTTTGATGATGCCGGGTACATCCAGATTTGTATCCATTTTGTTAGCATTTAATTTTGATGTAAAAAATCATAAACGTATTAGTTGCTCATTAATAATCCGTTATCTGTTTTTTAAGAATTAATTTCTAAAACCGTATGTTTTCTTTATGAAAACTTATTTATCTTTGTAGCGGTGAAATTACAAATATGTTTCAAAAATATAAATTAAAAACAGAATAGCCATGAAAAACGCAGAAAAGTTTCCGAAAGGTTGCAGAAAAGTTCGTCCCCCGGCCTTGCATCCCCTTTGTATCACTGCTCCGGTAGCTATATATATACACTGTGATGAATATATAGATTCACCATGGTAAGCATATATGTCCACCATGTCGGACATACATCTCCGGCAAATAAACAACTTTTTTCTCAGAATTTAAATCAAAATTATCATTATGAAAACAACATTATCTTTATCGACAAAACAATCTACATCCAGCAGTATTTGCAAGAGTTGTAAACGTGAGCTTCCGTTGGAGTCCTTCTATATGAACAAAAAAACGCAGTCTCCGGATAAATATTGCAAGGAGTGTCGCAAATCTCTGAGCCGAAGGCAATACGGCAGTGGTAAGAAACTTCCCCATTGCTCTTTGTCCGGTGGACGAGTTTCCTATCCGGTCATAACACAGACTGAGGACCGGGAAACACGTCTCCGGCTTATTCTGCACGCCCTTGAGGTAGTGAGGCTTAGCATGGAACGCAAAAAGGCGGGAATGCAGGAAGAAGCCTTGCTGTAAAAGCGGGTTTTTTATATTGAGTATTTATCAAAAAACAGAATTATTATGGCAAGAATAAAGAAAAAGGGATTGGATTATTTCCCGCTGAATACGGATTTTATTCACGACCGTGCTGTCCGCCGCCTGATGAAGCGTGAGGGTGACTCCGCGCTTGGCATTCTGGTGGAAATCCTGTCGTATATCTATGCGGGCGAGGGGTATTATGTCCGTGCGGACCGTTTGTTTTACGAAGACCTCTCGGCGGGTCTGTACGAGAAGAGTGCTGATGACGTGGAACGTATCGTCCGTCTGGCGGTGGAATACGGACTGTTCGACGCGGTTCTTTTTGAGCGTAGCTGCATCCTGACTTCCGTCGAAATACAACGGCAGTATCTTTTCAGTACCCGTCGCCGCAGCATTTCACATCTGGAAGTCGGGTATTGCCTGCTTGCAGATGATGAACCGGCTGATAATAAGGTTGATATGAAAGAACAGCCGGCCTTCGGGAGTGAGGAAACGGAGGGCGGTAAAAGCGTTAGCGTGGGTGATAATGTTACATTTATTCCCGAAAATGTAACATCAGGTACACATAGCATAGCACAGAATAGCACATCAGAGCATAGCGTAGCACAACAAAGCAAAGAACAACCCCACTTCAATTCTCCCCTGGAAACGGCAGGGGAGAAGGCGGAGGGGAAGAAGATTGGGAAGGAGGAGATTTCTTCCGGAAGTTCCTGCGGGCGGGATGTTTCCGGTTCGGGGAAACGGAAAAAGTGGACGCAGGAGACTGTCGATGCCCTTCTTCCGCCGTCTGACGGGACATCGCGTAACTATGCGGGGCTGCTCGATAATCTCCGTAGCTACGGTATCCCGCCTTCAGAACAGTATGCGATTATCCTTAAAAGTAATTTCGGGGCTATCGGCGGTGCGATCTGGCGTGGGATTGCCACGTTGCGTGGCAGTGGAGGCAAGATAAAACTTCCCGGACGTTATCTTTTAAGTGTTGTAAGCAGGAAGGAAGAAGCTGCTGTTTCTTGATTTTCGGTCACTTATGCCGGTTAAGAATTTAGTTAAGACACATATTGAAAATCACTTGTATATGAAATGTAACTATTGTATCTTTGTGTTGTCGATAAGCTTACAGACAAGACTAAACTAAATTTATTAACACAAAAACAAATTTGATTATGCCAGTATTGTATGGTCCATTTCAGTCCGTTCTGAAAGACAAAAACGGAGAACAACTATTCTATCCCCGTGTGTTGCGCACAGGTAATGTAAGTACTTCACAGATCTCTAAAGAGATAGCGGCTTATTCCTCCCTTTCCCCGGGTGATGTGAAGAACACGCTGGACAACCTGGTGACGGTAGTCAGCCAGCATCTTCAATCCTCGGAGAGTGTGACGCTTGACGGTTTCGGAACTTTCCGTCTGGTGATGAAGTCGAACGGTAAAGGTGTGAAAACTGTGGACGACGTGTCTGCCGCCCAAGCTTCACTGACAGTTCGCTTTCTTCCCTGTTCCACCCGTCATTTGGATGGCACTATGGCCACCCGTTCGCTAGTGACAGGCGCCCGGTGTGTCCGTTTCGACCGTGCCGATACCTCTGCTTCCGGTGAAGGAGAGGGTGGCAAGCCCGAAGGCGGCGGTTCCGGCGGTGGGGTGACACCGGATCCGTCAGTGTGATTCTCCGGCACAACACAGATTCAAACGACTAAACTAAACGAAGTATTCTGCTGAACGGCAGGTGCTTAACTGAACTATTAATTATTCACTAATTATGCGAACTATCAATTTGTTCGTGGTGCATTGCAGCGCCACGAGGGAGGATTGTACACTCTCCCCTGAAGCTTTGGACGTGATGCACCGGCGTCGCGGATTCAACGGAACAGGCTACCACTACTACATCCGCAAGGACGGAACGTTGTACCTCACCCGCTCGCTCGAACGTATCGGGGCGCACGCAAAAGGCTTCAATGCCCATTCGATAGGTATCTGCTATGAAGGTGGTCTGGACTGCCGGGGACACCCGGCAGATACCCGGACTCTGGCGCAGCGGGCTACGCTCCGGCAACTTGTGGCCGATTTGGAGCTGCGTTTCCCTGGCTGCCGGGTATGCGGGCATCGCGATCTTTCACCGGACTTGAACGGGAACGGTGAGATAGAGCCGGAAGAGTGGATTAAACAGTGCCCGTGCTTCGATGCGTCCAGAGAATTCGGGGGAATCTGCAACCGGGGCGGTGAGCACGAAAGAACACAGAGTAACACAAGTATTTAAAGACACGGAAAGGAGGTAAATTATGGCAATGAAGAAATCAGTATGGGATATGATCCTGAAGGTGGTTATCGCAGTGGCTTCGGCTTTGGCAGGCGTTTTGGGCGCTAATGCGATGAATCTGTAATGAGAGGGATTAATATTTTTTTATAAAAACCAGATGACTGTTATCTAAAATGAATAATAAGACTATTATTTTAATAATTGCGCTGCTCACTTGTGTGGGCAGCGTATATAGCCAGGGCACCTCGCCGGCTTTGGCTGATACGGAAGGAAAATACAAATATAATTATGTTCCTGTGTCTCCGGTATCGGAGGAGTTGATGAAGCATATTATGTGTCCTGTTAATTATAATACAGGCAAAGTTGAACTTAGTATCCCGATATATGAGATACGTACAAGAGATTTCACGCTGCCTTTACGATTGCAATATGACAGCGGAGGCATCAAGGTCAGTGCGGGAAACGGCGTGGCAGGCTTGGGCTGGAACGTGGATTTCGGTCCCACCGTAACCCGGAGTATTCAAGGAAATCCTGATGAAGAAGGGTATTTGATCTATAACCCGGACTTTGGCAGTTGGGACACTTCTTATATGCATAAGATGACCGAAGGTATGGCGCACGAACAACCGGATGTGTTTTTTTATAGTACATTTGATGCTCAGGGGAATTTCGTGTTCCGGCGTCCTGAGAAATCCTCGGAAAGCGGCTCGCATATACCGGTCTATTTACCGTTGACTTCTGATAAGGTGGAAACGTCAGACATACGTTCGGGATTTCAGGTGACGGACGGTTCCGGTAATATTTACCGTTTTAAGGAAGCCGAATACTCTAATACGGGAAAGATTACAGGCTGGAAACTAACGGATGTCACCAGTCTGAAACAGGACAGGCTTTCTTTTTCGTATGTCACACAGAAGCTCACTTATGCAGATAGTTATGACTATTATGCAGTGGAGGATATGGGTGAAAGTTACCGTAACGGATATTGGCAGGGAGTGGATGGAAAACTGAAGTTTTTCCGGATGAACGGGTATGCTTTGCATAATGATTCTCTTTGGGCCGATTTTACGGTCGAAAACGTTGGCCAGTATGATAACCGGCCTTACAATTCGGTTGATGCAAAATATCCCAAAGAAATCACGTACGCTAATGGAAAAGTCGTTTTTGATTATTCCTCTTCTCTTCTGAAAACCGTGCATATTTATGAAAATGGGGCGGAAATCCAACGTGTCACATTGAATTATAAGCAACTGCGGTTCATGGGACGCAGCCTGCTTACTGAGGTCAATTTTACAGAACTGGTCAATAATCAAAGCCGTAGTTATACAATGTCATATAATGACTACGTGGATGACTATTCACCGACGCAGACCAAAGCAGTGGATAAATTCGGATATTATAACGGACGGACCGGTAATACCGATCTTGTAGAAAGACAATTGGTGGAGTTTGGAATGCCTTACGATGGCGACCGGGGTGTATGTTATGCTTATATTGGAGGTGCGGACCGTACACCGGACATTTTATTCGCCCAGGTTTATTCGTTGCAGTCTATTAAATATCCGACAGGTGCAAGAGAGGAATTAGTGTATGAGCTCAATACATATCCCGATACAGATGAATATGGGAATGCAATTTCATCTTATGCCGGTGGTTTGCGAATTTATTCTATCCAATGCCGTGATGTGGAAGGTACGCTGAAGAATGAACGTCGTTTCTTGTATGAGAAAGACGGTATTCCGACAGGTTATGCTCCTCAAGTGACTTTTGTCGATGAGATGGAGAAACTTTATTTGCGTACCTACTCTCGTACCAGCATGCGTTATCGTTTGTATTCATCCCTGCCGGTGGCCGATGCCGGTGCTGCAGCGGGAGTCTCTGTCCTATATCCTAATGTGAGTGTTGTGGAGAAAGATGATTATGGAAAAACGGTATCTCGTGAAGACTATGAATACAATACGAATTTCTATTTTCCAAGTATAATAAATGGTATGGTGCATGATGAGGTGTCCCATTATAAGAAGGGCAAACTGGTCAGGAGAACGGATTATGATGTAGATACGGAGCAGCCTGTGCATGATGAGGAGCATACATATACTGAAATATCTTTGAACAATAATACTCCTTTGGTGGCGGGACGTGAAGTGCGGCGTGCCAATCTGGTTGTTGCAGAACAGTCCGGTGTGGAAACGGACGATGACCTTTATTATCGTGAGTACAGGTATAGCATTGGCAGGGGGAATACGCGTGTGGAAAACCAGCTCACTGTGAATACGGATTATTATGCTGGTAAGTTGGTCAGTGATACGGTTGTCCGGACTTATGGCTCTACGGACTGGGATATACGATCCGGGCTTCCGGTGAGGGAGATTTATAAGTATAGCGATGGAAAGAAAAAGAAATGTGATTATACTTATCCATATCATGTTAATGATGCCGTTGGAAGGGCGATGACGGCTGCCAATGATATATTGAGACCTGCCCATATAGGAGAATCTGTGGAAGGTCCTGAAGGCTATATGGATGATTCCTTTACCAGTTTCGACTATACTCTGGATCCCGGCTCCGGTTCGGCCTTGCTGGACGAGGTGAGCGTCCGGAAGCATGAGGGGCTCTTTTCAATGAGTGAATCTTATCCTGTACACGATGCTTATGGCAATGTTTGTGAGATCCGCCGTGCGGATGCTCCTGTGGTCGCATTGCTCTGGGGATACAACTACAGTCGTCCGGTGGCTATTGTGGAAGGGGCGTCATATCAGGAAGTCGTTTCCGGGCTGCGCGTGAGTGTGGAGTCTCTTCAAAACCTTGACGGCAGTGCCCTTGAAAATGTATTGCTTCCGTTGCGTAATGCTTTCCCCGCCCCTTGCCGGGTGACCGTTTATAGATATGCTCCGCAACGGGGAGTTGTCTATATGAATGAACCTAACGGGAATGTAACTACATACAGCTATGACGGCTTCGGGAGACTGACGGAAATCCGTGATAAGGACGGCGCTGTGCTGGAGTATAATGAGTATAAGAAATGAATAAGAAACTGTTAAAAGGAAAAATTATGAATATAAAAAGAATCATTGTTCTTGTATTGATAAGTGCAAACTCCGGTCTTCTTTGCGCTCAGAGGAAGACTGTGAACATGAGTGACCGTTATGGCATACTTACGGTAACTCCGCTTGACAAATATACCGGAGCAGCCTCGCTGTTGAAAACGAACGGTGTGCGCTCCCTGACTGATGTGTCCTATGGGGATGGTTTTGGCGGTGTTTCTCAGAAGATACACGTCGGAATAACCCCGCAGGGCAAAGACCTGACTGAAAGTTATGAATATAACTCATTGGGAAATTTACAGTCCCGTACTCTTCCGGTTCCTGTGTTGTCGGAAGGGGCTTCCGGGAACTATAAGCAAATATTAAAGTCGGCACAGGAGTATTACGGGCACAGCAACGTCTGTTCACGTTTCGCGTATGAGGCTTCCCACCGTAGTTTACTGTTAAAAGAGTTTGGCGTTGGTGATGAATGGACCGGTAAAGCCGTATCCAAAAAATATAGCTGTAATCTTGAGAGTATACCCGCCCAACGTTGCAAGCGTTATCTGGTATCCGCCGGCGGCGAGCTGGTAGAGAGCGATAGTCCCTATGCAGACGGTAGCCTTCGCGGCATACGCAGCGAGGACGAAGATGGCAACATGCATTGGGAATTTTATAATAGTGAAAATCAGTTGGTCCTTTCACGCATTCTGGATGGTGATACATTTTTTGATACTTATTTTGTCTACGATGAGTATGGCAATCTGGTGTTTGTGCTTCCTCCGGGTTACCAGGATCATCCGGATCTGGATCTTTATGCTTACATATATCGTTATGACTATCTGGATCGTCTTGTTTATAAGAAGCTTCCCGGTTGCGCCCCTTCTTACCTGGTTTATGACGCGGCACACCGTTTGGTTTTCTCTCAGGATGGCTGTCAGCGTAATGATTCTCTTTGGTCATTCTTTGTTTATGATGTCTATGGGCGTGTCGTTGTGGAGGGCGAATGTAGCAACAGCGATAAACATGTTCGGACTGCCGGTGAGACAGTTGTTTTAGGTACTCTTATGGAAGGCGACACCGGCCTGGCGTACAGTGGTTATCAGAGTTCTTTTGATCTGGTTGATCCTTGTGTATATGTGGTGAACTACTATGATACGTATGATTTTAGAACACGAAACGGCTTTTCTGCATATAATTTTCCGGAAGGAACTGTGAGTGCGACCGGTAATCTTACGGGTAGCATACTTTGTACGCATGGCTCTTCGGGATTCATTTATTCTGCGGACTATTATGACATCAACAAGCGGATAGTGAAAAGCCTGTCAAGCCGTGTCAATGGAGGCATGGATACATACGCCACTGAATACTCCTTTCAAGGAAGTCCTCTGTCCGTCCTTCACACCCATACGGATAGTTCCGGGTATTCATTGACGGAACGTTATACCTATACTTATGACCATTCGTCACGCCTGACACGAGTGAGCCACCAATACGATAACAATCCTTCCGTCTTGCTTTTGGAACACGCTTATGACGAGTTGGGCCGATTGCAGACAGACAAACTGGATAACGGTATTTATGCAACAGACTATGCCTACAATATCCGTAACTGGCTGACCGGTATTGAAGGCGGTAAGTTTAGCCAGTCTTTGCATTATACCGACGGTTTGGGAGTCCCTTGTTATAATGGTAATATCAGCAGTATGACTTGGAAAAGTGGAGCCGGGGCCACTCCCCGCGGTTATAAATTCAGTTATGACCGTCTGGGTCGCCTGACTGATGCGGAATATGGTGAAGGGCCGAGCCTTTCTGTAAATACCAACCGTTTTAATGAGCAGGTGACGGGCTATGATAAAATGGGTAATATCTTGGGTCTGAAGCGCTACGGGCAGACTTCAGCGACGGGTTATGATGTGATTGATGATCTTTCTTTGAGTTATGCCGGTAACCGGTTAAAGAAGGTGACAGACCGTTCAACCACCCCTGCCTTCAATAACGGCTTCGAGTTCAAGGACGGCATTGATTTGCCCACAGAATATGAATATGATGAAAACGGCAACCTGACTAAAGATTTAAACAAAAATATAACTGCTATTCAGTATAATTGTTTAAATTTGCCTAGTCGTGTAATGTTTGCGAATGGTAACAGTATATCTTATCTTTATGATGCTGCGGGTAGGAAACTCCGTACCGTGCACGTTCTGGAAGGAGACAGTGTTACAACGGATTACTGCGGCAATGTGGTCTATGAAAATGGAGTACCTCAGATTCTATTGACAGAAGTCGGTTATGTGTCCCTTACTGACGGTAAGTATCATTATTATTTGAAAGATCATCAGGGTAATAATCGTGTGGTTGTAGATGAGGAGGGAACGGTTGAGGAAGTGAATCATTATTATCCGTTTGGAGGTGTGTTTTCTTCTACCGGAGATGCTCAGCCTTATAAGTATAATGGCAAGGAGCTGGATCGTAAAGGTGGGTTGGACTGGTATGATTATGGAGCGAGGATGTATGATGCTGCATTAGGGAGATTTATGAAAACTGATAGATTTTCAGAGAAGTATGTTTCTTTATCACCTTATCAATATGGCGCAAATAATCCGGTGAATAATATTGATGTGAATGGAGATAGTATTTGGTATACTCGGAATGGTGATATTGTCACTATGCATGTAACTGCAAAGATATTTAATAATTCAAGTGATAATATAAATATGGCTAGAGCTGCCAAAGATATAGTTTCTGATATAAAAAGTACTTATGAAGGAAAATTTGAATGGAGCGATAATAAAACTTACAATTTAAAGGTTGATATGGATCTTAAAGTTGCAACTTCTATGAAAGATGTCGAAAACTCTGATCATTTATTTGTATTAGCAGATAGCGATAGTAAAGGAGCGCGTGGAGCAACAAGTATGTTAGGTGGAAAGGTTATGACTTTGGCTTCAAGCGATTTTGCTAATAATAATTGGTTGTCGAATAATTTGTCTTATAATAAAACTTTTACAGCTACTCATGAGTTTGGGCATGCAATTGGATTATCACATTCGCAGAATCCATTTAATATAATGAAGCAGGGAGGAGTTGTTCACAACAGCAATAGCAACCAAAGAGTTATCATGTTGCAGCAACAAAATAATCTAAATAAAGGTAGCAATTATTTAGAATATATGGGTAGAAAAATACCTTATCCATATATTCATTATAATAATCTTGTTGTCGATATATATAATTTAGGTCTTAAATGGCGATAATATAGATGAAATTATGAAAGGAAAAAAAATAATAATAACGATAGGAATAATATTATGTGTGTGTTGTGTGTGTTTTACATGGTGAGTTGTAACCAATCAACTTTGGAATCCGTCTAACAACGGATACCTGTATCAATCCATTTCTTCGTCAGCCTCATAGCCGCCCAT
>OKTX01000548.1_pt1 | contig 22358 bp, 19 predicted proteins | sample 1606261 | NCBI WGS metagenome assembly OKTX01 (sample SAMEA3879543, study PRJEB24766) | human gut metagenome | biome: human-associated habitat; feature: feces | place: USA | collected 1985/1987 | reverse complement strand
GGGCGTAATTGGGCATAACGCGTATGCGTATTGCGGGAATAATCCTTGTCGGTTATCTGATTCAGAAGGGGCGAGCGCCACTCTTGCCATTGGCGGAACAGCGATCGCTTTTACCGGCGTTTTTGTGTTGGCATTGTGCGTTTGCTTGATAATTGATTTGGCCACCAATCAAGAGCAATCATTAGCTCAGCAATTCGTCTCAGCCATCCAGACAATCGTAATTGATAGTATTGCAACGGTTCAGGCTATATGGGACGGTATTGTTCTATCAAATAAAAATCAGTTTTTCGGGAAACCCGGTGAAATCAAAGATGGTCCGGAAGACTACAAAAAGACCCATATTGGAGAAGATGGCCGCGCTGATATGCAGCAACATAATACCAACCACAGCAACCCTAAATTGCATCCAAACCCGCATTGGCACAAAGTCGATTGGAGTCCGAATGGAAATCCAATACTCTCCCCAAACATACCGGGTAATTGGCCTCTTTGCGGTTGCAATGTCAATATCAATATAAGAATATGGAGAAGAAATCATGTGTTCTACGTATGACAGAAGTTTTCATTCGCTTGACGAATTAACTGACCTCCTGCTGAGGGGCGGCGAAATAGAGTTGTTGTACAAGCACACCGCATACACAATATTCCCCTTGTTTGAAGAGAATGTAATAACTGCCATCGATGTCGGGATACGGCCAAATTATCTGGAGATTCCAGATCCGCATCAATCGATTCTCATTTACGATTGGACACCATACCCCGTTGATCGGATAGACGAAATAGGGGATATCATTATCGAAGGCGAAAAGCTTAGAGACATTCTGCCCCTGTCAACAGTCAGATTTCGACCGGATTAAGGAAAAAAGCTAAACGGGGTCTTAGGGCATTATGAAGTTAAGCCAAATTGAAACCGGAGGAGACACCATGACGAAAATCATTATACAAAGTCAACGAGAATTATTTAATAATCGTAGCCGACGGTGAGATTGTTCAAAAGTTGGTTGAATTCTCGTCCGATAGAAAATGTCGTCGCATACAAGGATCTGATTTGGTAAATAACAGCGATATAAGTCAGTTTTTGAATGTTGATTTCAACGAACTGACAGAAAAAATCGACCAACCACATGTTGATGTTGGCAGCGGATTTTATATCCCGGCTTATATTACCGAAGATGCTAATCTTGTGTGTTTTGAACTTGAAAACGAGATCGTTATTGAGGTCATGCAGCGAGATCTATTTATAAACAAAATAGTTGATCGTGTCAGCAACTGATTAAAAAATCCTTGCGGCATTAGATGAAGCCATCTTTATAGTGCGCGGAGCACCTATACGGCACCGTAACGAACTATTATTACAGCGACAGTCTTCTTATAGGCATGACGGTGGGTTCGGGCAGCAGCACAAGAATTCTCCGCTTCAGCTACGATTCTTCCGGCAGCGTTGTTGCGGTGGATTATTCAACCGATAATGGCACGACCTTTAACACCTATTATTATCTTCGCAATGCCCAGAATGACATTGTGAAGCTTATTGACAACAGCGGCAGCACTGTTGTAGAATATTGCTACGACAGCTGGGGCAAACTGCTGTCAACATCGGGCTCACTCGCGTCCACACTCGGAAAGAATAATCCCTTCCGTTACCGTGGATATGTGTATGACGAAGAAACCGGGTTCTACTACCTCCAAAGCAGGTACTATGATCCCTCAGTCGGAAGGTTTATCTCTGCGGACGTCCTCCTGTCAACCGGTCAGGGCGTCCTGGGGCATAACGCTTATGCTTATTGCCTGAACGATCCGATAAATAGTGTTGACGGCAACGGCAACTTTTCGTTCAAGAGCCTTTTTTCAGGTGCAAAGCTTGTTTCAATCGGTGTAACTGCGATTGCGGCAGCAGCAACGATATTGACATGCGGAGCAGCCGCGCCGATAATGGTTGCGGTCGCAACAGCAACAGCTGTTGCGGGGACTGCAACGGTAGTTAACGGAATGGCAGAAATCGGTGAGGGGCTAACCGCATCGAGCGATACTTCAAATGACGGAACGAACTTTGTTCGCGACTGGATTATGGGAGGCAACGCCGATGCATACGAGAAGCAAAAGCGAATATTTTCAACGGCAGCGCAAATAGGAACCATGATTTGCGGTTCTTATTACACCGCAAAGGGCGGCAATGTCTGTTTCGTTGCGGGAACGCAAGTCGAGACGGCGGACGGAAGCACTGCAATTGAAAATATCAAAGAGGGCGACCGTGTTTTTGCGGCAAACCCGGAAACCGGAGAGGTTGCATATAAAAAAGTTGTACGAACATTTGTAAACGAAACGAATGAGCTTGTTGAAGTAACGGTAAACGGCGAAACGATAAAATCAACCCCGTCCCATCCGTTCTATGTTCCACAAAAAGGCTGGACAAGCGCAATCTCACTTCGTGCGGGAGATATTCTTGTTCTCAGCAACGGTGAGTATGTCATTGTTGAGCAGATTCAGCATGAACTGCTCGAGAGTCCGATCAAAGTCTATAACTTTGAAGTCGAGGATTTTCACACCTATTATGTTTCGGCAAACGCGGACTCGGATGAGTTTGTGCTGGTGCATAATAGCTGCAATCATAACAGCCGTTGGAACAGCGAACGAAGGAATTACTGGAAGAGACAAGCAGCCTCATACGCAAACGGCCCAACCAATGAAATGTCGCCAAGTGGGTTATACAGAGTGACAAAGAACAATTTGAACCGAATGCTTCGTGGGTGTGCGCCGATTGGAACTGACGACAAATCTGTAGTGTTGCACCATATTTATGGTATCGTCAACGATTTCTATGAATATACAGAGATGCTGGCAACAACGCATACGGGCTCTTTTAGAATGCTTCACCCGTTTCTGTTTAACAAATAATAAATACCGGAGGTAAAAACATGGACTGCAAAAAAACGATTATCGACTATCTTGAGGGAAGAATCAAGCCAGCAGAGCTTGAAGAACTGTTCGAAACTCATCCCGAGCTGCTTGATTGGGTACAGAGCATTGTGCCGGAAGACCAGAGGATGGAAGCCGGCGAATTCGTTAACGGGCATTATGAAAGCCGCACTGTTCCGTTCGATATTCGTCTCTTCATTAAACAAGAAAAGACAATGTTCGGAGGCAAAGGAGAGTATTCGTTGGGAGTTCGAGTTGATATATTTAGCGTCATTAGTAGGCTCGTTAAGGCAGCTTTTCCCGACATGGAGATCAATCTGACGGATGAAGTGAACGAAATGCACGGTTTGTCATTGGACGCATGCCCGAGCTATATCGGCGGCGTGGAGGTAACTGAAACGATAGAGAATATCATTAGAGAGTTGCCCGAAAACCTGTCGAAAAGCAAACGAATTGCGCTTGCAAGAAGCCGGATTAAGGATGCCTTTCACATTGAAGGGAGAAAATGGCCGTATTGGATTCAGGAGCCCGACTGGCCCGCAAATAACGGCAAACCGATGAAGTACGTTTCAACGGTGCGGCTTAATGCTGATCAGCGTGAACACCATTTTGTTGACGTTGACACGGGCGAAGAACGAATCGTTATGGATTGCACCTGATCAAAAGCTTTTCGCGAATGCGAATAAGTGAATCCGAATTCCGACCGCGCGGCGGGAGACTCGGCATAAATGCACACAATCAAAGTGCATTTTTCGTGGTTTCCTGCCGCGCGAATGAGTTATTTCACCAAGCAAAGAAGAAACTATGAGTATGATTCCATGAATCAGCTTGTGCGCGAAAATCTGTACTACGGAGAAAACAATTCCGCAAATTCAACTTACACTTATTCATACGATTCATACGGGAATATTCTCGGAAAGAATCGCTATGCATACACAACGGGTTCAATTGCGAACAAGTTGATCCCAACCATCCGGGGAGGTAGTTTCAATGTTTAAAAGAAAGATGTTTTTTATGTTTCTGTTTGTTCTTTTCATGGCATTCATTGCAGGGACATTTGTTGTGATTGGCAAAAACAAGCTTCCGGAAACTAAGGCGTTTGATGTGGGCGATTATCAATATTATATTGATAAATTTCCGTCAGAAGATAATTTAGGGTTCATATCCGATCCAAAAGATCTTCTCAAAAAAGTTGAAGTAATTTGGATCAATAAGTATGGAGAACGTATAAAAAAGCAGAAACCCTATCAAGTATTCTATGATAAGGCAAACGGTATTTGGCTTGTTCAGGGAACATTGCGATCCAATATGACGGGTGGTGTTGCAAACATCTTGGTAGATAATGATACGGGCAGGGTTTTAGCACTCTGGCATGATAAGTGATTTATGCCGATAAGCATCTTGCTGTTCCAATATGTATCCGTTCAAAAACAGTACCGACGTTGCTGTTGCTTTCGTGCATAACCGATTTTTTAAAGCAAAGAAACAGATGTACGGTTCTGATTGGCAGGATACATAGATTTTAATTATTAATAAAACTATGCGAGGAAGGAAAAAGCATATGAATTTCAGAATAACGGATGATGCAAGCGAGCACGATGTCAATGAGATACATGGAATGCTGAAAGAATATAATCTTGCTCATCGTGAACAATCAAAAAAATCCCGATAGGGCTGTTCTTTGAAGACGAAAACAGCAGAAAGCTGGCAGGATTGACAGGAGAGATATTCGGAAATTGGCTTTGCATTCAATTCCTTTTTGTCAGCGAACAACTCCGAGGGCAAGGTATCGGAAGCAAGTTATTGGAGGCCGCGGAAAGCGAAGCCAAACAGCGCGGCTGCAAATATGCTTTTGTGGATACTTTTTCTTTTCAAGCTCCGATATTCTACAAGAAACATGGATATCAGGAGGTTTTCACCCTTGAGGAATATCCGTACACCGAGAAAAGGCATTATTACACAAAAAATTTGTTTTGACCTGTGTTCATCCTCGGCGTAGAGCCAGCAATGTATGCCGTCTCCCTTGCGACGCTGCAGATTTGGGTCATAGTTGGAGTTGCCGCACTCAGCACGACCCTCGCTGTTCGTTTTTTTCCGTTGAGAATAAGATGCCAATATTTAAGCGGCAGAATCGCATTTTTTAACGGAGCTGCGGCATCGTCAGCTGCAAAAAGCCCGGGCAACTCAAAAAGGGTTGACCGAGCTGTTTTTGAAATCAATGCTGTTTTTTTATTTCATTACCTTTTCCAGCAGAGTTTGGTAACTGTCCACCACATCATAAACCACGTTTCCGTTGCTTATCGCCTTAAAATGCTCTCTTGCGCAATGAATTTTCGATTCCTCAATGAGCCGGAGCTGCATAGAGGACATAGAGCCTTTCGTCTCAGCAACAAAGTAGATATGCTTGACGGTACCTTCATAGAAAGCTATCGCCCAGTCCGGATTATAGTGTCCGACCGGCGTTGCGATATAGAAGCTGTCCGGCAGTTTCACATAAACCGCAACATCTGTGTTGGTGTCCAGATCGGTGGCAAAATCGCGTTCGTTCGTGGAATCATACACGATATGGTCGTATAGATGCCGCTGCGCTTTCATCGCATTTGTGCCGAGCTTGCCCTTGATGGTCGGTTCGGTAAAAATGTCCGTGTCGTAATGTTCATCCAGCACATTGTAGGTGATGTGCTGGATAATTGCAGTTGCCTTTTCATCATTGATTAGGGCGGCTGCTTTGATGATGAACTCTTCCGGATTGAACTTGAACTGCTCAAAAACGGATTTCTCAATGCCGGTCAGAATTGCAACGACTGCCTTTCGCGTCAAGCCTGTCTCTCCGACCAGCTTGCCGATCAGATCATACTTCACGCTGCTGCCCACGCGGATTTGCTTGCTGCTGTCATAAGTAGAAGACTTTGACTTCGAGAATGCACTTCCGTCAAGAAGCGAGTCCTTTGACTTGATCTCATCCATTGCGCCGGTTTCAACTTTGAAGAAGATTTTCGGCACATGAAGATTCCTGTTGATGGAAGCAATCGCCTTGTTTACAAGCTCATCGGTATCAAAATCAACCACATACACAGATTTCGGGCGGATGCGCTTCCAAAGCGCTTTGAACTCCGGCATGGCGAGCTTGTCGGGATCAACTTGCAGCTCGACGTTCTTGTCGCGGGCATTCTCCGGCTGCATAGCGCGGCTGTCATAGACGGAATCAAGAATATTGATCACAGAATCGCGGCTATCCGCCACTTCCTCCGCAACCTGAATCGCGCCGTTTGCTTTGTCGGCATAATATTTATCGGTCAGTACACCCTTCTTGTCGATATAGCCGTTGACAATCAAATCAAAATAAATCGCTTGCGCCGTATCGCCATCCACAACCTGTTCGTTGCCTCCGGCATCCACAATGACCTTGCCCTTGAAGAGGTCGGCAGTAACCGCCACAGGGCGTCCGGCAACCGCATCGGCAAGCTCAGTCTGCAAGCCCTTTGCGAAGCTGTCATAGCTCTCACTGGCGATAACGGTCAGAACATTGATGGACTGCACATCATTTCCAAGCACGTTTGCGTCCATGCGCTCGCCATCCTGATTGACGCAAAGGCGCAATCCGCGACCGACCTCTTGCCGCTTGCGAACCTCGCTGCTGCTCTGTTTCAGCGTACAAATCTGGAACACGTTCGGGTTATCCCAACCTTCGCGCAGTGCGGAGTGCGAGAAAATGAAACGCACAGGGGATTTTTTCGGATCACGATCCAGAAGCAGCTCCTTGTTCTTCATGATCAGGTCATAGGCGTCAATATCGTCGGAGGTGCCTTCCTTTTTGTCGGAGAGCTTGCTGTCGGTCATCTTGCCTTTTTTGTCAACGGAGAAGTAACCGGCATGGGTGTCATGGGCGGAAATTGCGTCCAGATACCGTATGTAGTCCTCGTCTCCGATTTCCCGCTGCATGGAGCTGAGAATATCGTTGTATTCTTCCTCGAACATATCCGCATAGATGCCGTTGAACGGATGTCCGGCCTCGTCGTACTGCTTGTACTTTGCAACCTCGTCGATGAAGAACAGCGACAGAACCTTGATGCCCTTATGGAAAAGCTGACGCTCCCGCTCCAAGTGAGAAAGAATCGTTTCGCGGATCTGAATGCGGCGAAGCTGGTCTTCGCTGACCCTGCCGATCACATCACCGGCAAAGATTTTGATACCGTTCAGGAACTCTACGGAGTTGTCGCGTCCATCGATAGATTTCACCACAAAGCCGACTTTGTACTCATCCAAATTGCCGGAATAGTCATAGAGATTGTAACCGATACCGACCGTGGCAGTCTTCTTGCGAATGCCGTTTGCGCCCTTGTAATCAAACTGGATAGTTGCTGTCGGATCGGCTTTGGAAAGATTGATGCTTTCCAGATAGACAAAACCTTCGGTTGCCGTGCTGCCGGACTCTGTGATGCCCTTAACGGCAATTTTCTTGACCAACCGCTTGTTGTACGCTTCCATTGCATCAAGGCGGTACACCATGTTATAGATACTGTCCGACTTGTGCGTTGCGGAATAGCGCAGTGTCAGCAGCGGGCAAAACTCTTTCAACCGTTCTTTTGTCTGCTTGCCCTCGACCGACTGCGGTTCATCAATGATCAGAATCGGGTTTGTCTTTGCGATAATGTCGATCGGGCGGCGGGAGCGGAACTCGTCCAGCTTCATGTAAATGCGCCGCGCGTCCTTACCCTTGGCATTGAACGCCTGAGAGTTGATAATCATGACATTGATGGCACTGTCGGACGCAAAGCGGTCAATTTCTGTGAGCTGGGCAGAATTATAGATGAAAAACCGGATTTTCTTGCCGTATTCCTCCGCGAAATGCTCCTGTGTCACCTGAAAGGACTTATAAACGCCCTCGCGGATGGCGATGCTCGGCACGACCACGATGAATTTGCTCCAACCATAGTGCTTGTTCAGCTCATACATGGTCTTGATGTAGGTATAGGTCTTGCCGACACCGGTCTCCATTTCAATCGTCAGGTTGTAGCGACCTTCCAGCTTGTCCGACGGCTTGAGCTGATTGGTGCGCTGTACCTTTTGCAGATGCTCTAAAATCAATTTGTCGGAAAGCTCCGGCACAATGCGTTCGTTACGCCAGCCGGTGAAGTCGGCGACAGTATCATAAATTTTCGATTCATAAGGATCCGATATATCTACGCCTTTAACCTTTTGTTTTTCTATAACGGTACCCTTGTCCATCATATAGGTTGGCGTGAGGTACGGCTGTCCGGCAAAGACGTCAACGACTGCTTTTGCCGCATCCGCCTGGAATTTTTGATGTTTGAATTGCAGCTTCAATCGTCTTTACCTCCGATAGAGTTCGATTGTGTTGAGTGTGAAGAGTTGAGAGTGGACGTTATCGTCTTAGTTGTTGACGACAGCATTTTTCTCAATTCTTCGCAGTCAGCACCTATGGATTGGAATTCCTGTTCGCTCAGATAATCTGTATCAAACAACAATTCCAACCAGTATTTGGTTTCAACACACTCCTTCAATGCGATATACACCTTGGAAAGAAAATCTCTTCTGCTGACGGCGCATTCCGCCTCCGCAAGGTTTGCGCCCACACTTGTTCCGCTGCGCAAAAGCTGCTTGGAAAGCACGAATTCTTTCTTTTCCGTACGCAAATACTGATACAATCGAACAATACGTACGGCAAATCGCTTACTCTTGTATTTTGCAGTATTTTCCGGTTTCAAAACTACACTCTCCACTCTTCACTCTCCAAACTCCACTCTTGCAGTTTCTTTTGCAGCAGCTTCTTATCCGGCAAATATAACTGATACTGTGACGCAAAAATATTGGAATCCTTTGGCAGCGTTAATTCCACCAAAGAATCATCTTTATCTTGACATAATAAAACACCGATGGTCGGATTTTCATCCGCTTGCTTTTCGTAACGATCGTAGTAGTTCACATACATCTGCATTTGGCCTAAATCTTGGTGCTTCAATGTTCCGATTTTTAAGTCAAACACAACAAAGCAGCGCAGCAAACGATTATAAAAGACCAAGTCTACCCGAAAATGTGATTCGTTGAATGTAAACCGTTTCTGTCGTGCAACAAATGTATATCCGGCACCCAATTCCAAAAGAAATGTTTCCAGATTATCAATAATCCGTGTTTCCAGGTCGCTTTCTGAATATTTCGTCTTTTCTTCCAGCCCTAAAAACTCCAGCACATAGGGATCCTTGACCACGTCGGATGATTTTTCAATAATTTGCCCGCTCTGCGCCATTTGCTTGACACCGTCTTTATCAGTACTGAGCACAAGACGTTGATACAGCGCAGAGTCGAATTGACGTTGAAGCTCCCGCAAACTCCAGTTGTTTTTCGCACATTCAATCTCGTAAAAATGACGTTCATTTACATCATCCATCCGCATAAGCTTTAGATAGTGTGACCAGCTTAAAAAGAACTTCCTTCCTGTGCTGACTGATGGGAAATTTTTGAATTGGTCAGACACCGTCTGACTAATTTGGTCATTTCCGTATGTGATATAGAACTGTCGCATCTGTTTCAAATTTGTAACAGAAAAGCCTTTCCCAAATTGATTTGACAGATATTCGGAAAGTGCTTGAAGCAAATACATTCCATAAGCTGCCCGATTTTCGCCGTGCTGTTCTTCCTCCACGATCATCCTGCCTATCTCAAAATAAGCATAAACCATAGAGAGGTTGACAGCAGTTTGAGCGTTTTTTCTTGCCTGCACAAGGACATCAGACACATTTTTCAAAAAAACATTTTGAATTGCTGAAGGCATCTCATTGTCTTTCATAAACATACCTCTTTTTTTCATTAGAGCAAGTCATACTTTTGTCAAACGAAAACCGTAACCGCGGCTGCGATTTTCCATTTGAAAATCCGAAGCACTGTTTCGGAAATCTGTATTTTTCATCAGATCACCCTCACGCACTTGGAAATGTCATTTGCGTCCTCCGGCATATAGAGCTTGAAAATCTCAAACACGTTGATCTTCTCCGGGCTGGACGCAAAACCGGAATCGCGGAAGACAGCGCGGAGCGGTTTACGCTTGGCGATCTCCGTGACCACACTTTCGGGGACATTAGCGTCAAAACAGGCGATCAGGTCGCCGTCATTGTAGGTATGGACGGTGCAGCCGTCGATCTGCTCGGACTTGTACGGCAGGGACAGCGGCAGCCCCCATTCGATCAGGCAGCCGAACAGCAGGTCGAGGTCGGTGCGGTCATCCTTGATGTTGGATTCCAGCTGATGGAGAAAGTCCTGATCGTAATCACAGGGCGCGTAATAAACGTCCTTCATGTTGGTGGAATCCAGCTTGAGCACGCGGAAACCGATGTCGAGTTTGGAGTTTGGAGAGTTAAGAGTGGAGTTGTTATTTGCCAACTGCTCTTTCAGAATTTTTTCTCCTGCTCTTCTGATTCTCTCTTTTCCGATTTCGCAGATGGTCTTGTAGCCCGCTTTGTAGGCTTCGCTTGCTTCATCGCACTTTTCGGGAAGCTGTACCATGATGAATTTGCGGTGTCCGCCGTCTTCGGCATTGACCTGCATAACTGCGTGAGCGGTGGTGGCGGAGCCGGAGAAGAAGTCGAGGATGATACTGTCTTTAGAACTATACAGTAGCAATGCACGCATAATCAGAGCAACCGGCTTCGGATAATCAAAATATGCTTTTCCATCGAAAAGATCTTTAAGGCGTTTTGTGGCATCTTGCGAATGTCCGACGTCAGAATATTTCCATATTGTCATTGGGGTTATTCCCTGCTTTACATCAGTAAGGAATCGTTTTATTCGAGGAACATTGTCTCCGGATTCACCAAACCATATTCTATTTTCCATCTTATATTTTTCAAAGGTTTTTTGATCAAGTCGCCAACAATAACCACTTGGAGGTAGAATAGTCCTACCGCTTGGAGAAATAATCTCATAAACCTTGCTTTCAACGCGCGGACCAACAGATAAATCTCCTGATGTCCACGGACCCCGGGGATCGTTATCTGGATTGTTGTACCTATCATTCGCTTCTGCGTTGCGCGGAAGCCCATTACAAACGGCCGCGTTGAGATTTTTTGCACAGCAAAGAATATAGTCGTGACTTTCCGAAAAGTGCTTTTTAAGGTTTATCGGTGCAAAAGCTCTTTCCCAAACGACTTGAGCAATGAAATTATCCTCACCAAACACTTCACTGCACATTTTCTTCAAATTTTCCTGCTCATTGTCATCAATACTGATAAAAATAACCCCATCATCCGTCAGCAGATTCCTTGCCAACATCAGCCGTGAATAAATCATGCTGCACCAGTCGGAATGAAACCGTCCGTTGGAATCGGTATTTTTGAACAGGCGGTCGCCTTCCTCACTCCACTCTCCGCTCTCAACCTTCCACTCTTCGCTCTCCATCTTAAAATCATCGGCATAGATAAAATCGTTGCCGGTGTTGTACGGCGGGTCGATATAGATCATCTTGACCTTGCCGAGATAGCTCTCCTGCAAGAGCTTGAGGACTTCCAGATTATCGCCCTCGATGTAGAGGTTTTCGGTGGTGTCCCAGTTCTTGCTCTCCGCCATGCAAGGGCGCAGGGTCTTCCGGATCGGCTTGTTGGCTTCCACGATAGCCGCCTTCTTACCCACCCATGTGAACTCGTATGCCTCGTCGCCGTCCACCACGTCCGGCGAAAGCATCTGTTTCAGCAGCTCAAAATTGATTGCCCGCTTGATCCCGCCGTGTCCGTCCGACGCTTCGGTGACGCAGTTCGGGAACAGAGCGGCAATTTTTTCTATGTTTTCCGATGTTAAATCGGGGGTTTCAAATTTCGGTTTGCGCATGGTGTTTATTCTCTCCCAAGCAACTCTTTACGAATTTCTTCAAACGCTTTTCCCTTTATCTTTGCATTCAAATAATACTGTTTCCACTGCAAATCTGCTTGCAATTGTACGCAGGTTGCATTATGAACATTAACAAAATCACTTTGCAACGTCGAATGCAATGCATTGTAAAAAGCATAGTTTTCAGGATGCTTTAAATTTATTTCCAAGATTTTTTCACGTGCTTTTTCGACATTGAACGGCACGGTGCAGAGTATTTGATTTATTTCTTCGATTGTCCGCATAATGTCCATAATTTCAGCTGTCGTTTGCATTTTTTTCTCCATTAGCCGTTCAGCTCCTTTTTTAATCTTTTCAGCTCCGCATTTATTTCCATGCGCCGATTCAGCTGTTTTTCGCTTTTCATTTTCTTTTCCAGCGCGGCGATCTGCTTTTTGAGCTTTTCGCGCGCCAAGCTTTGCGCAACGTTTTCGGCGGCACCGCAATTTGCGTTCCACTCCTCCCCTTGCAGCTCGGCAACCTGTTTAACAAAGTTATCATAAACGGCGTCCAAAGTCAAGCCGTCAATGCGGAGATCAATCTCATTTTCCGGTATCCAGTCGGTGTGATAATATCTATTGACTTTGAAAGCGCTGCTGCCGGAGGCGGCGGCCGACTTGTGGCCGATCCACGCCTGAGCCCTGCCGTCAAAGGTCAAAATAAAGAGGATATGGTACGGGATTTCCTTGTCGATTTGTTTCAGCACCGCTTCGTCAAGCTGCGGTCCGTTCAGGCGAATCTCAAGCACTTCAATCTCCGTTACGGCTTCACCCGCCGCAATATTCAGCGTGGACGCCGCCAGCTTGTTCCGCCAGTACACCAGCCGGATCTGATCGACAAACACACGGCGCAGTGCCGGAGAAACGTCAAGATTCTCATAGAATTTCTGTTTCGGTATTCTTTTGCCGAATTCCGTAGATGCAGGAAACACTGATTTAATTAGAAATTAGGAATTAGCAATTAGGAATTTTTCGCTCCCGACTGCCAATTACCGATTTCTTTCCCCCTTTCGCTTTTTTTGCAATTATCGTGGCCACTTAGAAATTAGGAATTAGGAGTGAGCAATTAGGAATTTCTTACTCCCAATTCTTTTCTCCTTTCACATTTTTCAATTACCGTATTCTCCGCTCAATTTCTCATTCCTAATCTCTCATTCCTAATTCGGTGCGGGTTCAGCACATCGGTAAGTGGAGAAGCTCAACACATAGGTAAGTGAAAGGTTCAGCACATCGGTAAGTCTTCAGGTATAATGGACACAGAAAGAGGTGAACATTATGCCATGGAAGGAAACCGATAAAATGGAACAAAAAGAATTGTTTATCAAAGCGATGTTGGCAAATGAAAAACCATTCAAACATTTATGTGCAGATTTCGGAATTTCCGAAAAAACGGGTCACAAGTGGAAGAATCGTTTTTACGAACAGGGAAAAGCCGGACTGTATGAACAGTCACGCGCCAGATTAACACAGGACATGATTGACGGAGATACGGCAGCGGAGCTGATCCGTATCAAGAATGCGCATTTGGCGTGGGGACCGAAAAAGATTCGGGAGATTTACGCAAAAGCGTATCCGCAAAAGGATGTTCCTTCGTTATCCAGCGTTAAACGGATTCTTGACAAAGCCGGTTTAGTGAAACCACGCAAGATAAGACCTCCGGTATCCTCCGATTGTCCTCGATTGCAGCAGCAAATACAGGCTCAGGCGGCAAATGACGTTTGGAGTATTGACTTCAAGGGATGGTGGAAATCCGACGGGGAAATCTGTGAACCGTTCACCGTTCGTGACAGATACAGTCGAAAAATCCTTTGCACAAAGCTGATGCAGTCAAAAAGCTCCGTTGCCGTCAGGGCTGTTATGACAGACTTGTTTAAAACATACGGTCTTCCGAAGGTCATTCACAGCGATAACGGTGCGCCTTTTGCCGCGCCGAACGGCATTTTAAATCTCACGACACTCGCTGTTTGGTGGATCACGTTAGGCATCCTGCCGGATCGTTCTTTGAAAGGGCATCCCGAGCAGAACGGATCTTTGGAGCGAATGCACAAAGATATTGCAGACGAGATAGAGGGGAAAGTGCCCGGCGGGATTTCGGCGAATCAGGCTGTGCTCGACGAATGGGTAAAGGAATACAACTCTGTCAGACCGAATGAGGCGATCGGAATGAAAACGCCGGATGAACTCTACACAAAATCAGAACGGAAATACACCGGCGATTATGACGAACTCGAATATCCGATCGGTTTTCTTGTCCGAAAGGTAACCGGCGGCGGAGAGATTATTCTGAATGGTGTTCGCATAACGATCGGTTATGCTCTTCGAGGCTGGCATGTAGGGCTGAAACCATTGGATAACGGACATTCTTTTCTTGTCTTCATAGCAGATTTTCTGCTCGGTACGCTTGACCTCGATTCCTATTGTTTTTATCCTCTTAAGGATTTAAAATAAATTTGATTGGCGATTAAGGGCGGTAAGCCCTATCTTGCTTACACGCCTCTTTCCCATTATATCTTTTGTCCCGTCGTCAAGGTCGTATCAACACAATTTCCTCCTTGTGTTCCTGCCGAAATTGCGTTGATCTCCACCTTGACGAGACAGGTGTGTACTTACCAGCGGCTTACCTATCTGCTGACACTATCCACTTACCGATGTGCTGACATCACCATTCCTCACTCCTAATTCCTCACTCCTCATTCCTCACTCCTAATTCCTCACTCCTCATTCCTCATTCCTAATTCCTCATTCCTAATTTTTCACCCCTCATTCCTAATTGTCTTTGTGATTGCGGACAGCATTTTCAGAAGCTCCGTGCAATCGGACTGAATAGAGTTATATTGCGGAGCATCAATATAGTCCGACCTGAACAGCAACTCCAACCAGTACTTTGTTTCCGAACATTCCTTGAAGGCGATATACATTTTGGATAAAAAATCTTTTCGGCTGACAGCACACTGTGCTTCGGCAATGTTTGCACCAATGCTTGTTCCGCTCCGTAAAACCTGTTTGGATAAAACAAATTCATTCTTTTCAGCGCAGAGGTATTTGTACAGTGCGATCACGCGCAATGCAAAAGCAAGGCTCTTGTCAGCAACAGCATTTTCCGTTAAATTTCTCATTCCTAATTCCTCACGCCTAATTTCTCACTCCTAATTTCTCATTCCTAATTATCAGAAAGCAAATCAGCTCAAAATCATCCAGTCCCGAAACCGCGCTGAGCAGCGCAGATGTGCCGCCGCTTTTGAACAGGCTGTCAATATCGTTTTCCTCTTTCGCGTCAATGATGGAATTGATCGCCTCGCTCAGCAGCTCGGAAACTTCGCCCATTTTACGTCCGTCATCCGTCTCCTCATTGAATCGCCTGCAAAGCTCCGCACAAGGCTTGTCCTTTCCACGGCAGAGCAGACGCATCGTGTCGAGCAATTTCTTCGGGTTGAGATAATCGCAGACAATTTCGCCTTCTTCGCTGATATAGACCATGTAGAAGGGATGAATCCGATTCCGATTGTCAATGTTCACGCTGTCATTGATATTTTTGAGAACGAAAATTACACCGGCAGGTGACTCCCCCGCCCTGCCGACAACGGCGTGCAGCCCCTTAGGCGCGGTTTCGATGTCCTCATGCTGCTTTATATATTCAAGCAGATCGAGTCGGAACTCGTTGAGTCCCAAATCCATGATGGAAATGCCGCTGGTCATGTCCTCGATGTCCACAACTTCCTCTTGCAGCCGTTTGAGCTGTGCGCGGCGGTATTCAAGATCTCCTTTTTCTTCGGCATTGAGAAGATCATCATCACCGGTGGAGGTCATTACGGAAATCTTCATGCGGGTTTCCACACGGCTTTTCAGGTTGATATACTCGTCGAGATCCATATCCGGCCAGAAGTTTACAAGCTGGATACGGTCGTTTCTGCTTCCGATACGGTCAATTCGCCCGAACCGCTGGATAATGCGAACGGGGTTCCAATGAATGTCATAGTTGATGAGGTAGTCGCAATCCTGCAAGTTCTGACCTTCGGAAATACAATCGGTTGCAATCAGAATATCAAGCTCATTGGTGCTGCCGGGCAGGAGTACGGATTTTCCTTTTGAAACGGGTGAGAAACAGGTCAGAACCGTGTTAAGGTCCGCACGGAGCTTTGGTATGGTGGTCTTACCGTCAACCGTGCCGGTGATCTCCGCCGTTTCCAGCCCGAAATTCTCTTTTGCAAATCTGCTGACGTTTGCAAAAAGATAGTCTGCGGTATCGGAAAACGCCGTGAAAATGATGATCTTCTTATTACCGGGATTGATCGGATGCTCGATTTTCTTCCGGATCAAATCGAACAATGTTTGCAGTTTTGTGTCATGCTTCGGCGTGATGTCTGCAATCATGAGGGACAGGAGTTCCAGATTTTCCGCATCACGTTCAAGCTCACGCCGCCATGAAACATAGTCCATATCAGCAAGATCGATTTTGACCTTTTTGCCGACTGAGAAGAAATCGGTGTTCTGATCATCGTAATCAAAATCTTCTCCCGCAGCGATATCTGTCAACTCAATTTCTTCCGAGCCGAGTTCGTAATTGTTGATCTTCTTAATGGTTTCGTCAATCCTTTTCCGCATTCTGTCAACCGTCAGGCGGAACGAATGAACCGAGCTTTCAAGCCGCTTCAGCAGGTTAATACTCATCAGGCGGCGAACGCCTTCTTCGCGCCCTTCCTGAGTTATGTTGCGTTTTTCAGAGTCAACATATTTATACAGTTTTGAAAGCATGATGTACTTTGTTGGCGTGTAAATCGACAGATTCAGCGCATTCAAAAGTTCGTATATCTCATTGTAGTTGATTGCATCGCTCAAGTCGGTCAAACACGGACGCAGCGAAATCGGCGGCAGACGTTCGGGGAATTTGCCTATGTCAGAAGTGTTGTAATACTTTTCGATGTGCTTTCTTGACCGTGCAATCGTTACACTGTCCAACAGTTCAAAGAAATCGAAATCCAGCGTCCGAAGAAGCTCGTCCGTCGTGCGTTCCGCGGCGGGAAGATTGCTCCATGCGTTGAAAGCAGTCTGAGCCTGACGGAAGATTTCGTCAATTTTCTTTGTTGTGTCAAGTTTTTTGTTTATTTGCGCAACATCGCCCTCATAAGCGAGTGCAAGCTGATTTTTAAGGTCAATAAATCTGTTGTTGACAGGTGTTGCCGAAAGCATAAGCACCTTCGTTTTCACACCGGCACGAATAACCCGATTGAGCAGTTTCAGATAACGGTTTTCCTTTGCATCCTCGCCGGACACCTCGCCGCCGTTGCGGAAGTTGTGGCTCTCATCAATGACAACAAGGTCATAGTTGCCCCAATTCAGGCGGTCAAGATCAATTCCGTTCGACTGTCCGTGTTCGCGGGAAAGGTCCGTATGGTAGAGGACGTCGTATCTCAACCGATCTGCTGCAATGGGATTGTTGATATAGTTACCCTTGTATGTATTCCAGTTTTCAGAGAGCTTTTTGGGGCAAAGAACAAGCACGGATTTGTTGCGATTCTCATAATACTTGATCACCGCAAGCGCAGTAAATGTCTTGCCGAGACCGACGCTGTCTGCCAGAATACAGCCGTTGAATTTTTCAAGTTTGCTGATGATGGCAAGAACCGCGTCACGCTGGAAGTTATAAAGCATTCCCCAGATTTTGCTTTCCTTAAAGCCCGTTGCTTCGTTCGGCAGCTCGTCTTCCGAAACGTCATCAAGGAACTCTTTGAAGATGTTATAGAGTGCAACAAAATAGATATACTCCGGTGAGTTCTCACGATACGCCGCAGAGATATTTTCGATCACAATATCCGTGACCTCTTGCAGCTTTTTCTTGTCGTTCCATAGCTGTTCAAAGAGCTTGATATAGTGGTTTGCGTTCTCAAAGCTCTCTGTCTTCATCACTGTATAATAAGCGTTGTTGCCGCGCTCGCAACCGAGATCGACGGTAGTAAAACCATTGATGGGCATATAGGTGCTCTCATCGACCGTCATAAAACCCATCATCTGCTCCTGTGTGACGTTTGACTTGAAAACTGCTTTGCGCCGAATCCAGTCTGCACACTCTTTCGCAATCGCTTTTTGCGTCAGCTCATTGCGGAGCTTTACTTCAAACTCAGTGCCGTACAGGCTGCTCTCTCTTGAGATTCGTGGGATGTAAAACTCCCGCTGCGCCTTTGATGCCTTCTCGGTCACGAAGGTGGGGGATGTGAAGATAAAGCGCAGTTCGTCAATGCCCTCAAGTTGTTTTTTGAGTTCCTGATACGCATAGATAGAGAAGCAAGCGGCGGCAACGGACATCTTGCTGCCTTTGTGAATACCAGCTTGCAGATCGTCTTTGACGGTCTTGTTAATGTTGTCTATAATCTGCATTTCTTCACCTCATTGTTCCGTTCCGGCTGATATTATATTGTCTGCTCTCAGTTGCACTTTTGCTATGTCTCCGAATGAGCATGACCCGGAGTTTTTTATAACTTATTTTCATGATGACACTCCTTTATTAAGCGACCGTATCAGATGACCGGCAAGCACCTTCGGCATCTGCGGCCGCGTCTTGAAGACATGATGCCGCAGTCTCGTAATTTTGTCATATTTACTGTTCGTGCGCATCCGACCACTCCCTTCTCGCGCAAAGTAAAGACGTTAATCGATCTGTACCGCAACAGCAGTACATTTCCCGCCGTTCGTATCACATTCCGAAACACTGCAAGCCGAAACCCCTAATACACAATCCGTCAGCGCCCGCAGCACGATCTTATCACCTGCTTCAGGAAGGGGACGATTGATTGTGATTTTCCCGTCCGAAGCAATCCGTGTATTCATAAAAAGGTTGACGGGGTGAATGATTGTTCTCTGCGTTCCAAGAGCAGCATTGATGTTATCAAGGCAATTTGGATGATCAGAGCCGTTCTGATAAAAGAAATCATACATCATCTTGAATAACCTCAAACATGGCGTGATACAGATTGGAGTAAAGAATTGAACCGACGCCAATACGAAGCGACTCGTTGCAATCAATCGTTACGAATAGAGAAAGATATTCTTCATGTGTTCCTTTGACTTCCGCAAAGAAATTCGCAACCTGCCCACCGTCGACATCGACAACGGTAATTGTTTGCCCGTTGCTAACCTCGATTCTTCCACCATGCTTCGGCTGTATAATATACTCTTTCACGTGAATAACCTCTTTGAAACAGATTTCGTTTCACCAATTTTCCGCATTTTATTTTCGGCAATCTGTGCGCACAACAATTTTGGGCATTCGTGCCCTCCTTGCTTCGGAATGTTTCCTGCAAAAACGCGTACATAACATAAAATCCTGTTTTAACGCTTTGCAAAGTTCGATTTGCATTTTTCAAATCGGGACTTTTTTTCGACCGCCACAGCATTGCACAGTCCTTTTCCCCGACGGCTTCATCCAGCCCCTCGTTTAGGATTTCAAAGCCTTCCCGTTGATAGAAACGGATCGCCCGCGTATTCTTCCGGTACACGTTCAAGCGCAATTCAGTTTTTTTCGTCTTGATAAAATCGAGAAGGAGCCTGCCTATACCCTGCGACCGCATTTCACCGGAAACAAAAATGCCCTCGATCTGTTCGCCGTTAAGCCCGACAAATCCCTGTATGTTGCGAGCATCCTCATACACATAAACCTCAGCTTGCGGAAGCATTGCCTTCACCGAATCGAAATTCCCCATCCAATATTGCGGAGAGATGAAGGAATGCGCTTGCAGATTGGCGTTCAGCCATATTTCAGCAACCCTTTTTATATCGGTTTTCCGTAATTCTCGAATCATGCGACGGTTCTCCCTGTAGTTTTCATTGTCACGCCTTATGCCCGCCAGCCAATCTGCGGCATTGCGGTCTTTAGCTGTTGCACCCTATTCAAGATTCATCGTCTTGAGGATGGCGTTCTTCCCGTACTTCTTTCTAATCATAATCGCGGCGTCTTGTATCTTTCGTTCTCGTTCCAATGCAGTTTCCTCGTTTTTCCGCTTTTCTATTCGGAGTCGTAATCGTTGAATATGTCCGGGCATACGGCATAGTCGTTTCTCTTCGGGGCATCGGTCTCTGACATAACGCTATTTGTGGCAACGTACATACAGCGGCCATGAAGATTCCTGTCCGTAATCCGGGCAAACGCGACGACTCGGTTTATGCCCGGAGAATCCAAGCCGCATTCCCTGCACACAACAAGCAATTCAGATCAGGAAAGAAACGGTGATGCAGTCTATAGCAGTCGATATCGTGAATGCATGCAATGCATAGTCTAATTGCACGCTTGTTCTATTTGGAACTTAACTTTTTCCATCATAAATTTTGCCTGATAAACGCCATGTTGCAAAGCTTTTTTGTAGCATATTACTGCCTTGTCCATGTCTGTTTCGCATCCTCTTCCGAAGAAATATAGATTTCCTAATACAAATTCTCCTGTTGGATCCCCGGTTGCAGCACCCTTCTGTGCCCATTCGTATGCCTTCTGGTAATTTCTGCATTCTGGCTCCTGATATAGCTGTGCCAATTCAACCATACTAATAACGTGTCCTTTTTCTGCGGCTCTCTCATAATAGTATATAGCCTCCTCTATATTTCTGTGCCCGCCAAGCCCAAACGTGCACATCCATGCATAATCATAATTTGCTGCACTATGTCCTTGCTCTGCCGCACGCTTAAAGATAATTCTCGCTTTTATTAAATCCTGTCTATATCCATTTGTCCCGCGAAAGTAAACCAACCCTAGTTCATGAAGCGCTTCCATATGTCCCATTTCGGATGCATTTCTAAAATGTTCAATCGCACGGTACATATCTGGCTTTGGCGGTTCGCACTGGACACCGCGTTGATAAAGCATTCCTAGGCAATATTCCGCATCAGCAAATGGGGTTTCAATGCTTTCCAAAATATCTATGGCGTTTTGAAACTGCCCATAGTCAATATAAAACTTCGCCATATTGTACTTTGCTATTACTGAGCAATTTTCTTTGAGATTTTCATATATTTTAACGATCTCACTATAATCAAATTCAACTCCAAAACCCTCGCTAAGCATAAATCCAACTTTATCCTGATATCCAAGGTGTGACGAATGTTTTGCTGCCTTTTCATAATACTCCATTGCTTTTTTAAAAGATTGCTCTTCATATGGCATTTGCCCTCGATAATAGAGATTCCCAATCAAAGCATAAATGTAAGGCCTCAAATAAGTATTGTTTTCTTCCGCTCTTTGGAACCATTTTGCAGCTTCAGAATAATTTGTTTTCCCGTTACAATCATTTTTGTTAGCAAAACCATGATAATACATGCATCCAATCTCAAACATTGCTTCCGTATCGCCAGCTTCAGCTTTTTTTAATGTTTCAATAAAATCTTTATGTAAATCATATTCTTTGTTGCTATTTGCAATATCTCTATATATTTCTTTTGATGGTTTTGACACAAATTTAGAGAGCAAATCCGATATCGGTGATATTTCAAACCGTTCCGGTAAATAAACTGATTGCAAAGAAAATAAAAATCGAATTTCATTCGGGTAGTCCTTCCACACATCAGAGTTAGGAACGTCAGCTTTTCCAATATATACCGGTGTTATTCTTTTTCCGATTTTATACGCATAAAGAACTTCTGCCCTAACCCAATCCGTCTCTCGTCTAGTTTTCAATCCATCCAAGCACCCATGCGATACAATTAATACAAAATCTATACATTTTTCTATAGCTTCTTTTAGTCTGTCCGGAAAGCTGCCGCTATGCTGTTCATTTGAATTAAAGTATACACTATAGTTTTTTGAACTCAGCGTTTCAAATAATCTCGCAGCAAAGTTGTTCCCCTCTCCGTCATTGCGGTATGATATAAAGATGTCGTTGCATTTTTTTGACTTACCGTTTGTGTTATCGAATTCATTCTTACTCTTTTTATACATTTCATTTAAGCCTGCCATGTCATTTTCTCCGTTACCATTCATATATCAATTGTTTGTATTTTTTAATTATACTACATGCAATTCGAGTTAGACTTCGCAACTGCATCAGCGACGCATTACTAGCACCATCAAGTATTAAGTTCAAAGATGAACTTATTGATAATAGTATCAACTCATATTACTCTCATTGTGCAATTCTAACGTTTTTTCTTTCAGCATATTGTATCTTTTAATGCCTGTACCATGCTTTGTTCATTTCAAGTATAATGTTTGTAATCGTGTAGTATTTTTACACATACTGCACTATGACGTCCAAATCGCCGAAGGTTGATGCTTGCTTTGTACGACACACTGCTCGGAAACATCATTGTTTTTTCAAAGTACTCTCATCAGCGTCTAACCCTCCCTGCTGAGTAAAACATCAATTGCAACACAAGAGAATTCTTTGAATTCACGCGTTGTCGCTCATTGTCTTAGTTATTATATCACAGTAATAGCTAAATGTACATGCCTATCACTTAGTGTCAACGCTTTCGAAGCGTTATGCATTAAACAAGAGGCCTGAGCGGCTCAATCATTTTGAACATAAAAATCCGTCAAAAACGCTTCTGCGAAGCAACACAGCTTCCGACGCCAAGACCTCCCGCAAG
>OKTX01000501.1_pt1 | contig 24566 bp, 18 predicted proteins | sample 1606261 | NCBI WGS metagenome assembly OKTX01 (sample SAMEA3879543, study PRJEB24766) | human gut metagenome | biome: human-associated habitat; feature: feces | place: USA | collected 1985/1987 | reverse complement strand
GCGAACCTACCATAGTAATATGGCAAGGCGGTGCCTCCCTACTCCACAACACCTATGGCAAATCCACAGGTCACAGCGGTAACTACTCAACGAATTATCAAATAAGCGGCAGAGAGCTTATGACACCTGATGAAGTCAGGTTACTTGATAATCAATACGCAATCCTCTTTATCCGAGGTGAGCGTCCGATAAAGGACTTCAAGTTTGACATCTTGAAGCATCCTAATGTCAGCTTGACGGCTGACGGTCACGCCGACGTTTACAGATACGGCGAAGTTAAAGACGATATTGCCACCATAGTTATTGATGGAAATGTCGAGGACGAGCAGATTTTGGATTTCGATTTATCCGAAACGAGCTATGAGTTATTGTCCGAGGAGGACTTACAAATCAAATTTAATCTTATACAGGAGGAAAACAATAATGAGATTATTCAACAACCATTCATATACTAACAGACTGCCGATGAAGAGTAAGGTCAAGAAAGGTTTTCGTACCTACTGCGCCGTCGTTATGGCTGTAATGCTCATTGTGAGCTGTTTCACCGTAACGGCTTTTGCTGCTGACAGCAATGGAGCTTTAACCGCAGTCAATAATCTTTCCACCTTCATCTTCGGTCTTATCCGTGCGATTGGTCTTATTCTGACAGGCTTCGGCGTTGTGCAGATTGGTCTTTCGCTCAAATCACACGATCCATCACAGAGAGCTAATGGTTTTCTTACACTTGCGGGCGGTGTCATCATCACCTTCGCAAAGGAAATCCTCAACCTCATTATCGGCTCTTAAACAGAACGAGGGGTATAGCTGCTTCACGGCCATACCCCTAAAAAAAACAAGGAGGTGCTTAAATGTCCGATAATTGGGTTGTAGGTAATCTACAAAACGCACTCGACACTTGGAATGCCAAAGTTACCGAGTTGTGGAATCTGATCCTTACCTCCCCGCAAAACTTTAAGGGCGGCGGTATCTGGACGGCAATCACCAATGTCAACACCGCAATGCAGGCTCTTGGCACGGGCTTATTAGTCCTGTTCTTTGTGATAGGCGTAGTTAAAACGTGCGGCAGCTTTACGGACTTGAAAAAGCCTGAACACGCTGTAAAGCTCTTTGTCCGATTCATCTTGGCAAAGGCGGTCATCACTCAGGGAATGGAGCTAATGACAACTCTGTTTGGCGTGGTGCAAAGCGGTATCGCTTCAATTATGACAGCCGCAGGTGTTTCATCAGCAACGGACACCGTATTGCCGGACGACTTGGTATCCGCTATTGAAAACTGCGGATTTTGGGAGAGTATTCCCTTGTGGGCGGTCACGCTTATCGGCGGACTGTTTATTACCATAATGTCCTTCATTATGATTATGAGCGTGTACGGCAGATTCTTCAAGCTCTATATGTACACGGCTATCGCTCCTATTCCGCTTTCGACCTTTGCGGGTGAGCCTACGCAGAACGTCGGCAAGAGCTTTCTCAAAAGCTATTGCGCTGTCTGTTTGGAAGGAGCGGTTATCGTATTAGCCTGCATTATTTTCTCACTGTTTGTATCTTCGCCGCCTGTTGTGGCTGCGGACGCACCGCCTGTCACAATGGTATGGGCGTACATCGGTGAGCTTGTATTCAATATGCTGGTACTCGTCGGCACGGTTAAGATGTCTGATCGTATTATCCGTGAGATGATGGGACTGTAAGCTATGAAGAACAACACAAAGATATATAACAAATTTGAGGGCTATACCCTTGAAGATTGTAATTGCAAATACTGCTTATATTTCGGCGGCAGACGCAGAGGTAAAGTGAAATGCCTTGCGGGAGAATGTGTTTGCAAAGAGGAAATTGAAGCTGCCCGCCGGAAAGAAAGGAGATTTACGCTTAATGGAAGTTAAGATTAACAGAGAAATCCGTAACTATACAGAAGCAGTATTCTTTGGTCTGTCACTTAGACAGATCATTTTTTCTGTATGTGCGCTTGCGGTTTCGGTTGGCGTGTTCTTCCTGTTGAAGCCTACACTTGGTACAGAAACCACATCTTGGATTTGCATTATCGCAGCAGCTCCGTTTGCGGCGCTGGGCTTTGTCAAATACAACGGAATGACCGCCGAGAAATTCATTGTCGCTTGGGTGAAATCCGAATTTCTTACCCCAAAAAAGCTGACATTCAAATCAACGAATACCTACTACGAGCTGATGAAGCCCGTAATTGAACAAAAGGAAAAGGAGGCTATGAAAGCCAATGATTAAAACACTCAGACAAATTGGTAAACAGGATAGGCAGAAATTTGTTGTGCCGAAGGGCGTTCAGGACGTTATACCGATCACCGCTATTTACGATGACGGTATTTTCCAGATCGGCAAGGACAAGTTTACCAAGACCTTCAAATTTACCGATATTAACTACGCCGTCGCTTCCCGTGAGGATAAGGAAGAAATGTTCCTTGAATACTCCGAGTTGCTCAACAGCTTTGACAGCGGAGCGACGACCAAGATTACCATTAACAACCGCAGGCTTAACCGCCTTGACTTTGAGAAGTCAATCCTCATTCCGCTCAAGGGCGATTACCTTGACGAATATCGCAAGGAATACAATCAAATGCTGCTCGACAAGGCGACGGGCGCAAATTCGATGGTTCAGGACAAGTATATCACGGTATCTGTCTGCAAGAAGAATATCGAGGATGCCCGCACTTATTTCAGCCGTGTCGGTAATGATATGATTACCCATCTCAGTAAGCTCGGCAGTAAGTGTACGGAGCTTGATGTTGAGGAGCGCCTTCGTATCTTCCACGATTTCTATCGTGTCGGCGAGGAAAGCAGCTATCACTTTGACATCAAGGAGAACCGCAAGAAAGGACACAACTTCAAGGACTATATCTGTCCCGATTCTATGGAGTTTGAAAAGGACTATTTCAAGATTGGCGACAGATACGGCAGAGTGCTCTTTATGCGTGAGTATGCGTCCTACATCAAGGACAGTATGATTTCCGAGATTACCGAGCTTAACCGTAATCTGATGTTGTCAATCGACGTTATCCCTGTTCCGACTGATGAAGCCGTGAGAGAAGCGGAGAGCCGCTTGCTCGGCGTTGAAACCAATATTACGAATTGGCAGCGCCGTCAGAACTCCAACAACAACTTCTCTGCTACCGTTCCCTATGATATGGAACAGCAGAAGAAGGAAATGAAAGAGTTTCTCGATGACCTGACTACCCGTGACCAGCGTATGATGTTCGCCGTGCTGACGATGGTACACACTGCGGATACAAAGGAACAGCTTGACAACGACACCGAAGCTATCCTGACTACGGCGAGAAAACACCTTTGTCAGTTTTCTACCCTGAAATTTCAGCAGATGGACGGTCTGAATACCGCAATGCCTTTCGGTGTTCGCAAGATCGACAGCTTCCGTACATTGACTACCGAATCGCTGTCCGTCCTTATGCCGTTCCGTGTGCAGGACGTATTCCACGAAAACGGTATCTATTACGGTCAGAACGTCATTTCAAAGAATATGATTATTGCCGACCGCAGACAGCTCCTGAACGGTAACGCCTTCGTCCTCGGTGTATCCGGCGGTGGTAAATCGTTCTTCGCAAAGGGCGATATTGTTAATATCATTCTCGCAACGGGCGCAGATGTTATTATCGTAGATCCTGAGCGTGAGTATGGAGCGCTTGTCAATGCTCTCGGCGGCGAGGTTATCAATATCTCGGCTACCTCTAAAAACCATATCAATGCTATGGATATGTCCGAGGAGTACGGCGACGGCGCTAACCCTGTTATCCTCAAATCTGAGTTTATTATGTCCCTCTGCGAACAGTTTGTACCCCTCGGCGCAAAGGAGAAGTCAATTATTGACCGTTGTACCGCCAATGTGTATCGTGGCTATCAGCAGAGAAACTACACGGGTAAAGTGCCGACCTTAAAGGACTTCCGTGAAGAACTGCTCAGGCAGGAGGAGCCGGAAGCGCAGAGTATCGCCCTTGCGATTGAGCTATTTACGGACAGCTCGCTAAACACATTTGCAAAGCAGACAAACGTGGATACCGACAATCGCCTTATCTGCTACGATATTCTTGACCTCGGCAAGCAGCTTATGTCAATCGGTATGCTTGTCGTAATGGACAGCATTCTCAACCGTATCACGCAGAACAGAGCGAAGGGCAAGGCAACATTCATCTTTATTGATGAAATCTACCTCCTGTTCCAGCACGAGTATTCCGCAAACTTCCTTTTTACTCTTTGGAAACGTGTCCGTAAGTACGGCGCATTTGCGACAGGTATTACTCAGAATGTTGATGACCTGCTCCAGAGCCACACAGCCCGTACAATGCTCGCAAACTCTGAATTTATCGTAATGCTCAATCAGGCTTCCACCGACAGAGAGGAGCTTGCACGTCTGCTTAACATTTCCGATTTACAGCTTTCGTATATCACGAATGTTGACGCAGGACACGGCTTGATTAAGGTCGGAAGCTCCCTTGTACCGTTCGCAAATAAATTCCCCAAGAACACCAAGCTCTACAAGCTGATGACCACCAAGCCGGGCGAAGGCACGGCAGCATAAAGAAAGGACGACCATTATGAAAAAGAAAATTCTTATTATCGGTCTTGCAATGCTGATTGCCGTCTGCGGCGTTAGCACTTTTTTTCACATCAAAAACAAGGTGGAATCCGACAACAACAAGAAGATGTATGAAACCGTAGCCGAAGGAGTTTCGGCTACGGAGGAAAGCGCAACGCCGACACCGACCAAAGCGCCCGTCAATCCTTATACGGATAACACAACGGTTAGCGGCGGAAGCTCTGAGAACTATACTACCAATATGAATCCCAGCGCTAACCCTGATATGGTAGGTTGGATTAAGATTAACGATACTGTCATTAACTATCCCGTAATGCAGACAAAGAAGATCCCCGACTACTATCTCAATCACGATTTCTACAAGAATGAATCCGTGTACGGCTGTCCGTATGTTCAAGCGAATTGTGATGTTGACGCTCCATCAGACAATGTAATCATTTACGCTCACCATATGAACGATGGCTCTATGTTTGCAGGGCTTGAGAATTATCGTAGCAAAGATTATTGGTCGTCCCATAAGACAATCAGCTTCGATACGCTGAACAAGAAAGCGAACTATGATATTCTCGCCGTGTTCGCCGTCCCCGTTGACGAGAGCAATAAGAACACATTTAAGTTTTATGAATTTGTCAACGCCTATGATTCCGAGCATTACAGCAGCTTTATCAGCAAATGCAAAGCGTTGTCGTTCTATGAAACAGGAGTATCGGCAAAGCAGGGCGATAAGCTCCTGACACTTGCTACCTGTGAATACACGAACAACAACGGCAGACTTGTTGTCGTAGCAAAGCGTACAACCAGATAAGGCGGTGAAATTATGCTGCCACGAATGAACATACAGCAACGCCGCCAAGCTAATAAGCTGATAAAGCACTTATGCGCTAACTATCAGGACGGAAACTGCCTGCTACTTGATGACGACGAGCCGTGTGTTTGCGTTCAGAGTATTTCCTATTCTCTGTGCTGCAACTATTTTCGGGCGGCAGTTTTACCGACAGAGCCTTTACTTGAAGCGGGCATTTTAAGTCATGTCAACATCAAATATTGTCAGGATTGCAAAAAGCCGTTTGTGCCTAAGAGTAAGAGAAACAATCAGAAATATTGTGTTGATTGCGCTAAACGTAGGCACAGAAATATTAACGCTGAAAGTATGGCAAAAAGGCGTTTGAAAAGTGTACAAAGTTAGCTTGAAAAAGTCAGTATTTAGGCGGCTTTTTAGGCGCAGTATTTAAGGGGTAAGGGTAATTATACCTTTACCCCTGATTTTACTATATTTGCCCTTTACGGGCGTTTACGAAGGGAGGTAAAAAGTTGGCTGATATTAAGACAAGAGATACGGTCAAAGGAACAATCCGAACTCTAGATAAGGGTAGGATTGCCGCCAGTCGTATGAAACAAGCCTATATTCAGACAAAGGACAAAGCGGAGCACTCCGTCGAGCCGGAGGAGCATAACGAAACGGAGTACGCTTCTGATCGTATGGAATCCAGTATCAAGCGAGTGGCGGAAGAAACTGTACATCAAACGAAGAAATCCGTCAACAAAAGCGCTGAGAAAGTCAAAGACAAGGTTGAGCGAAAAATCGAGGACAAAGTTAAGAAGAAGTTCGAAAACAAAGCTGAGAATACCGCAAAAGATACGGTTAAGAATTCAGCCGAGCGAGCTTCAAAAAACGCTGCCAATAAATCCGCAGAGAAATCTATCCGGGCAACAAACAGCGCAGGACGTAAAAGTATTCGCACTGTTGAGAAAACATCGGCAAAGACCGTTAAACAATCAGCTCGATCCACGGGCAAGGCAACCGTTAAGACGGCTCAGAAAGGCACAGTTAAAACCGTCAAGACTTCCGTTAAAACAGCGGAGAAAACATCGAAGGCGGCTATTAAGACTACGAAGCAAGCAGCAAAAGCAGCAGAAAAATCAGCGAAGACGGCGGCTAAGGCGGCTCAAAAGGCAGCCAAAGCCGCACAACAGGCGGCAAAGTTAGCGGCGAAAGCAGCTAAAGCGGCAATCCAGCTTTTGATTAAAATTATCAAGGCTATTATAGCGGCTATGCAAAAACTGATTTCTGCAATCATTGCCGGAGGTTGGGTATCTTTGCTCGTGATCCTGATAATTTGTATGATTGCTCTTTTATGTTGGAGTGTGTACGGCTTATTCGCTTCCGCTAACGCAAATGAAGGCGAATACACTATGCACAACATTATTACTCGTATCAATAATGAGTTTAACGATAAGATTACAGATATTAAGACCGATAACCCACACGATAAACTCGTTATGTCCGGCTCAAAAGCAGAGTGGCGGGAAGTCCTTGCTATTTATGCTGTTGCTTACAATATGACGGATACGCACCCCGCCAATCCGGATGAAGTACAGGTAGTAACTCTTGATGAAAGCAAGGAAGAATATATACGCAATCTCTTTTGGGAGATCAATAAGATTGACCACAGAATAGAAACGTACACCGAAACTGAACAGGTCGAGGAAAAACAAAAAGACGGCAAGGTTAAGAAGGTCAATAAGCAAGTCCAAAAGAAAGCCCTTTATATAACCGTTTCTCACGTTGACCTTGAAACGATGATGAACAATAAAGGTTTTACTGCTGAACAGAAGAAAATGTGTCGGCAGTTGTTATCTGATGAGAACAACGACCTATGGCGTGAACTTCTAAACGGAGTAACAAGCTCGAACAGCGATATTGTACTGATAGCACAGGAGCAGCTTGGAAACGTTGGCGGAAAGCCTTATTGGAGCTGGTACGGTTTCAGCTCTCGTGTTGAATGGTGCTGTTGCTTTGTATCTTGGTGTGCGAATGAGTGCGGTTATATTGAGAGCGGTACTATTCCAAAGTATTCTGTTGTTGATGATGGAGTTGTATGGTTTAAGAACAAAGACCAATGGCTTGATGGCTCAGAAGAACCTGAACCGGGTATGATAATCTTCTTTGATTGGGCAGACGACGGACTTGATGGCGGTGGCGATCACACGGGTATCGTTGAAAAAGTTGAGGGCGGCACAGTTTACACAATCGAAGGCAACAGCGGCGATAAGGTTTGCGAGAATCAGTACAGCATTGGCAACAAAGAAATTTTGGGATATGGTTTCTACTCAGGTAACAATACCGTTGCGACAGGTGATACAGCTCAGCAAGTGTGGACGTATCTTAAAAGCTATGGCTACTCAGACAGCGTTGCCGCAGGTATTATCGGAAATATGATGCGTGAATGCGGCGGCGATACACTTAATCTCGATTGGAACATCGTCGGACACTACAACGGTGATGAATTCTATGGCTTGTGCCAATGGTGTCTAAGATATACTCCTACGGGATTCAAAGGCTCTAATGTTAAAGAACAGTGTGAGTATCTGCAAAAGACGATAAAATCCGAGTTTGCAAACTACGGAGGGAACTATAATGGAATTACTTATAACGAATTTCTTAAATCCAATACCCGAACGGCAGCGATAGCCTTTGAGCGTGTATATGAGCGTTGCGGAGATTACTCGTTCGAGAATTCTCGCAGAGCAGACAACGCAGAAAAGGCATATAACAAATTCCATAAATAAGAACGGCGGCAGTCCATTACGGGCTGTCGCCGATTTTTTATTTCAGCTTTTTGTGAAAATCCGTGTACTTATATGTGACCAAATGTTATAATAGAATAGATGTGATACACTTTGACTGAAAACGAGATAAAAATGCACAGATGCTGTTTTACAGGACACAGACCTGAAAAACTATTCTTAGTTGATAGAGAAATAATCAAAGAATTAGAGCGTGAAATCAAAGCAGCCATTGAACGAGGATACACAACTTTTATATCGGAAATGGCAAGAGGTGTTGATATTTGGGCTGCGGAGATTGTATTAAATCTCCGAAAAAAGAATAAGGATCTACACTTAATCTGCGCTTCCCCATACGAGGGATTTGAAGCACGTTGGTCGCAAGATTAGCAGAAGCGATATAGGAAGATTATAAAAAAAGCTGACTATGTAAAATATGTATCACCTGAGTATAGTCCGGCTTGCTTTCAGATTCGCAATGAGTATATGGTTGATCATAGTAATCTACTGATAGCAGTTTATAATGGTGAAGCAGGTGGAACAAGAAATACGTTGAATTATGCAAAGAAGAAAGACATAGAAATAATTGTAATAGATGGTTAGTTAATAATCGAAGCTCAAGAAATACTCTCTGGGCTTCGATTTTTTGTTTTTTCCAAATTTCAGCGATTGAATATCATAAGGATTTATGATACAATATAAATAATTGTAGCCTGAAACGGATTTGTTTTGTTGAAAATGGCAAAATTTAAGTTTTTCGCAGTTTTTTCGCTTGCTTCAAAGCAAAGTCCGTTATATGGGACAATGATTTTTGTATAATGGTATAAAGAGTATAAAGAGAAAGTTTAGATAGGTGAAAAATGAGCGAAAAAAAGTATTCAGCAGGCATAATGTCGCAGGCTTTTTGGTTTAACGAATTCAAGCAATACCTCAATTTAATAAAAAACGGATATAGTACCGATGAATTAAAAAAGGAAGTAATAGAAGATAACCTCTTTGGTGCTCCTAATGAATACCGAGCAAAAAGAATGTATGGTTATATTTCTAACAGGGCTAATGCTTTAGAGGACAACTTGCTTAATCTTTTCTTTTCCTCTGATCTTGCAACTCAAAAGATAATCAACCTCATTGCGGTCATCAGAAAAGATAGGCTGTTTTTTGAGTTTTTATATGAGGTATATCGAGAGAAAATAATCATTGGAGAAGAAAAACTTGATTTAGCTGACGGTAAAACATTTTTTAATCATAAAGAAACACAAGATGATTCACTTGCTGAATGGACAGATGCTACTAAACGCAGAGTGCAATCAGCGTATTTCAATTTTATGACAGAATCAAATCTATTGAGAAGTGAAGGACAAAAAGATTACACTATAACGCCGCCGCTTCTTGATATAGCATTGGAACGATATTTACAAGCTAACCGTGAAACAGCAATAATCAAAGCAATAACAGGAGAATACTAAAATGAGCTATTTGGATGACCGATTGGATTTAGCCGAGAAAAAAATCAAAGAACCGAAATTTAGAGAAAACAGAGGTTTAGGCAATGAAGTAGGCTACTACATTTTTGACTATCCTGCTGAAGAAGAAATGTATGTAAGAGAACGTATAAACTACATACAAAAACGTAATGAGGATAGCGGTGATGAATATAGAATCATAATATTTGATTTGTATGATATTATGATTAAGATCCTCGAGGATAAGAAGTATTTAGACAAATGCTATTCCATTGAACAGAAAAAGGGCTTTCAAAAAGTGAGCACTGCTGTTGCGAATTTAATGAAAGTGAACTCTACTGATGGAATGATTGTAAATTACATAAAAGAGCATACACCAGAAAAAGCAATCATCTTTATAACAGGCATTGGGAAATGCTATCCAATCATTCGCTCACATACCGTTCTGAATAACTTGCATTTAGTGATTGATAAAGTACCCGTTGTTCTTTTCTATCCGGGCAAATATGACGGACAGGAATTAGTTTTATTCAATGAAATTAAAGACGATAACTATTATCGGGCGTTTAAGTTAGTATAAACAGGAGGAAGCTATGATTATCAGGGACATATTTTCAAAGCCTATTGATCGTGACCTAAAAGGTGTTATTAAGGTAGGTCAGGCAGAGGACGAAAACATCAAGCAAGAGCTTGAAGAATATGTTGTTACAAAAGAGCTGCAAAAGCATTTTGCCACATTCTTCTCGAATTATAAGAGAGGAATCATCGGCAGAACGGATAAAATGGGCGTATGGATTTCCGGCTTCTTTGGAAGCGGTAAATCTCACTTCTTGAAAATCATATCCTACATCTTGGAGAATAAAACGGTTGACGGCGTTCCTGCCATTGAATACTTTGAAAGGGATAAAAAGATCGCCGACAGTATGGTGCTTGCCGATATGAAACTCGCTGCCAATACTCCCTCTACCGTTATTCTTTTTAACATTGATTCCAAAAGTGAAAGCACTGGTAAAAAAGATAAAGAAGCAATCCTGTCTGTGTTCTTAAAGGTGTTCAACGAAAAACTCGGTTTTTGCGGTGCATATCCTCACGTTGCAGATTTAGAACGTAAACTGACCGATGAAGGCAAGTACGAACAGTTTAAGTCAAAGTTTGAAGAAATCAGCGGCGATTCTTGGCTTGAAGAACGTACAGCGATTGACTTTATTCAGGACGAGCTTGTAGAAACGCTCGTAGCCATTGACTTTATGAGCGAGGAAGCAGCACAGCGTTGGTGCGATAAGGCAACCGAGCCTTATTCTTTGAGCATTGAGCGTTTTGCCGAGCTTATTAAAAAATACATTAATAGTAAAGGCAGAAACCATCACCTTATATTCCTTGTCGATGAAATCGGACAGTATGTTGGTGATGATACTGACCTTATGCTTAACTTGCAGACCGTTACCGAGGATTTGGGTACAGCCTGCGGCGGCAAGGCTTGGGTTATTGTTACCAGCCAGCAAGATATTGATTCCATCACGAAGGTAAAAGGTCGTGACTTTTCTAAGATTCAGGGACGTTTTGATACCCGCCTTTCCTTATCCTCCGCAGACGTAGCAGAAGTTATTCGCAAGAGAATACTCGATAAGAACGAAACAGGAAAAACCTCTCTGTCCGTTTTGTATGATGATAAGGCTACGGTCATTAAGAACCTGATCCTCTTTAATGACGATGCAGAGAAGAAGCTATATAGCGGCAGAGATGATTTTGCCATCACATATCCGTTTGTACCGTATCAGTTTAATCTGTTAGGTTCCGTTCTGACAGCCGTGCGTACATACGGCGCTTCCGGTAAACATCTTGCAGACGGTGAGCGTTCAATGCTCGCCTTGTTCAAAGAGAGTGCAATGCGTCTTGAAAACAAAGAGCTGGGAGCTATTGTACCGTTCTATATGTTCTACGGCGCATTGGAGGAGTTTATCGACCATTCCCACAGGGGAGTTATCACAAAGGCTCTCGATAACGAGAAACTCAATCCCGAACACGAAGCAGATTGCTTTGACGTTAATGTACTCAAGGTGCTGTTTATGATTAAGTATGTAAAGGAAATCAAGGCTACCGTTGAGAATATCACGAGCCTTATGGTATCCGACATCAACGAGGATAGAATAGAATTAAAGCAAAAGGTTGAAGCTGCCCTTAAACGTCTTATTAAACAGACGCTTGTTCAAAAGAGCGCAGGCGAAACCTATGTATTCCTCACCAACGAGGAACAGGAAATCAACCGTGCTGTTGAAAATCAGAACATAGAGCAAGGCGAGATTACCGCAAAGGTGTCCGAACTTGTCTTTGACGGTTTATACAGCGAGAATAAGTATCGTGCGCCGGAACTCAAAGGCAGATACACATACGGCTTTAACCGTTTTGTAGACAGCAGACCGCACAAAGCAAATCAGAACTTTGCTCTGACATTAAAAGTATTAACCCCTAACAGCGACGAAGTACACGATGAAACAACGCTTCGTATGCTTTCGGGACAGAATACAAGTGTACTTGTTGTTCTTCCTGATGACACAACATTTCTTGATGAAATTGCTATGTCAATCAAGATTAACAAATTCCTGACTTCCGAAGCAAGTAAGGCTGCTACAAAGTATGAGCAGATCAAGGCTGACAAGCGTGTAGAACTGCGTGAGCACAACGAACAATCACGTATCTTCCTTGAAGAAGCTCTAAAAGCTGCCGACATTTATGTGAACGGCGATAAAATTCAGCCGTCTGCAAAGGACGTTTCCACTCGTATCAACGAAGCACTCGGAAAACTCGCTGCGGCGGTCTATAACAAACTCGGATATATTGACACACCTACCTCTGACAGCGACATCAAAGCTATTTTCCGTGATAACGGTCAGCAGCTCACTCTCAGTGGAACAAGCTCCGAGGTTAATAAACTCGCACTCAATGAGGTTGGCGACTACATAGCTCGCAACTCAGCAAGACACTTCAAGACCTCTATGAAAACTCTGATGGAGCGCTTTATGGCTCCTCCTTACGGCTTTATTGAAGCAGATGTGCAGTGGCTTGTTGCAAAGCTGTTCAAGGACGGCGAGATTGCTTTCTACGTCAACAATGAAATGGTATCGCTCATTTCAAAGAGCGCTGATGACCTTTATCGCTTTGTTACTCGCAAGGAATATTTGGAAAAGCTAATGACCGAGAAACGTGTCAAGGCAAACGACAGACAGAAAAAGGCTGTCCGTGCCGTTATGAAGGACTTGTTGACCTACACTTGCCCCAGCGATGATGACGACACGATTATGAACGCTTTTATGAAGCGAGCTGCCAATCTCAAAAACGACCTTGAAAAGCTGGAGATTATGTATAATAATCAGCCTGCTTATCCTTGCCGTAAAACTATTACAAACGGCAAGAAGCTCCTGATTGATGTGTTGGATTGCAAGTATCCGACAGAGTTTTTCTCGCTTGTGGATCAGACGCAAGATGATTTTCTTGACTTTGCCGAGGACTATGAGCCTATCAAAAAATTCTTTGCAGGTGATCAGGTTAAGATTTGGGATAGCTCTCTTAATTTGATGAAGATTTACGACGAGAGTAAGACCTACATCGTAGACAAGGACGTTGAAACTGCCGTTTCAGCTATCAAGGCTATTCTTTATAAGGATAATCCGTTTAGCGATATTTATAAGCTCCCCGACCTTAACAACAAATTCCGTACTGCTTATATGGTACTCGTTAAGGCGGAACAAGCTCCCGTGCTTGAAACCATAGCCGAAGCCCGCAAGAGAGTATTTGATACACTAAACGCTTCGCACTGTAAAGATAAATTTGCTAATAAGGTTATCAGCAGCTTTGATGACCTTCACGAAAAAGCTACCCATTGCAACAATGTAGCTCAATTAAAGAATTATCGTTATGAAGCTGACGCTCTTAAAGTACGCTGGCTTAATGATATTCAGGCAGAGGAAGATAGAATCCTTGCCGAAGAACAGGCAGCCGCCGCAGCCACAGCGCAAGCAGATGACGCTCCCGTTGTTGCTCCTGCTCCGAAACAAAAAAAGCAAAAGACCGTCAGCGTAAGGACATTGACCTCTCAATCGACTTGGCGCATTGAGAGCGAAGCGGACATCAAGAACTATTTAGCCGACCTTGAAAGAAAGCTCAGGGGCGAGCTGGAGGATAACACAATCATTAACGTAGAGTTTTAATATAGATTATCGGAGGAAAATCGATGAACAAAACAGCGATAAAAAACTTTGCTATATGGGCAAGAAATAAGCTGAGAGCTGACATTATACTCAAAGCAGGCTTGCTTGGTATCACGGACAAAGAGATAGCCAATCCTTTGCCGCAGTCCACGGACGATTTACAGATTTTCGATATTGGCACAAGTCAGCCCGTGCGCTTGGAGGGTAAAACCGCCATCGACCAGAGAAAATCCCTTGTCGCTGCTATCAGAGCAAAGAAGCTGAAACACGTCGAAGCGTTTGACGCTGTTATTGAGGAGGTTGCCTACACTTGGTTTAACCGCCTTATCGCCGTGCGCTTTATGGAAGTCAATGACTATCTTCCCAGCCGTGTCCGTGTGCTTTCCTCCGAGAATCCTGCCAAAGCCGAGCCGGACTTTGTTACCAATCCCTTTGATACTGACCTTGATTTTACCGAGGACGAAATAAATCTTATTGACAACCTCAAAGATAACAATAAGTCCGACGAGCTGTTTCAATTCTTGTTTATCAAGCAATGCAATAAGCTCAACGAGATTTTGCCCGAACTCTTTGAAAAGACAAACGACTACACCGAGCTGCTCCTGAACGTCAGCTTTACTGATAAGGACGGCGTTGTATATCATCTTGTCCACGATATATCTGAGGACGATTTTAATATTGAAAAGCAAGGTCAGGTTGAGATCATTGGCTGGCTGTATCAGTATTACAATATTGAGCCGAAGGATAAGGTTTTTTCACGTCCGTCAGGACAGAAAATCCGCAAAGAAGATATACCTGCGGCAACTCAGCTATTCACACCTGACTGGATAGTACGCTATATGGTAGAGAACTCCCTTGGCAGAACAGTAATTCATAATTTAAAATATGACTGCTGTCCTGATGAGGAAAAGGAAAAAATAGATGTTCTTAAAGAAAAGTGGAAATATTATCTTGAAGAAGCGGAACAAAGTCAAGAAATTATTGACCGCTTCCGTATGGAAGAAAGCCATAAGTACAATAAGGGCGACGTGCCGCCTTATGTCAATTCCACTTTCCTCGATCCTTGTATGGGAAGCGGACATATTCTTGTATATGCCTTTGACGTGTTTATGGAAATATATCGTATGCAGGGATATACCGACCGAGAAGCGGTAAGGAGTATATTGGAAAATAATCTTTTCGGACTTGAAATTGACGACCGTGCCACACAGCTAGCGTATTTTTCAATAATGATGAAAGCTCGTTCTTATGATAGACGGTTTTTAACAAGAAAAGATGAAAACGGAAATCCGGATATTCCAAAACTGAATATCTGCTCAATTCAGGAGAGCAATTCAATAAATCCTGAATACATAGAGCTTTTTGAAGAGCTACAGCCGATTGCAGAAAAGCTGCTTGATGAATTTATTGACGCAAAGGAATACGGCAGTATTTTAAATCTTTCAATCACAAAAGAAGAAATTTTGCAGCTTGAAGAAAAGTATGCTGAAATAGACAATACGGAATATGATAATTTCTTTGATAGTGCAAAGCAGTCAGGACTTCGCACAATTTTTGCTCCGCTGTTAAAGCAGGCAAAAATAATGGCTGAAAAATACGAAGTTGTCTGCACCAATCCTCCGTATATGGGTGGAAGTGGTATGGATAAAGATTTAAGCATTTATGTAAAAAATAATTATCCTGATTCAAAATCGGATTTATTTGCAGCATTTATCGAGAAATGTTTACAACTCACAAAACAAAATTGTTACACATCAATGGTAACAATGCAAAGCTGGATGTTTTTGTCAAGCTTTGAAAAGCTCAGAGAAAAACTGCTGTTGACAGATACGGTAAACATGGCACATCTCGGTGCAAGAGCATTTGATGAAATCGGCGGCGAGGTAGTACAGACAACAAGCTTTGTATTGCGTAAAAGCCATACAGAAAACTATAACGGAACATATTGCCGACTGATTGAACCCAAAACACAAAAAGGCAAGGAAAATATGTTTCTCTCTTGTGAGAACAGATATATTGCACAACAGGAAAACTTCTCAAAAATCCCCGGCTCACCGATTGCGTATTGGGTGAGTGATAGTGTATTGAAAGCCTTTAAGATAGGTATTATTTTTAAAGATTTTGCGAGTCCAAAACAAGGGATTAAAACGGCAAATAAGGATAAGTTTCTTCGATTATGGTATGAAGTTTCCAATAAAAGAATGTCTGTATGTGAAGACGGATATGAAAAATGGTTTCCTTGCAATAAGGGAGGTAATTTCAGAAAATGGTATGGAAACAATGAATATGTAGTTAATTGGGAAAATGATGGATATGAAATTTGCAATTATCGTGATGAGAACGGCAAATTAAAGTCCAGACCTCAGAATTTATCCTATATGCTAAAAGAAGGCTTGACTTATACAAATATTAGTTCATCAACTTTTGGAGTAAGGTATTCTCCAAGTGGATTTATTTATGATGCGGCTGGTTCACTGATTTATGTAAATCAAGAAAAACTGTTCTATACATTAGGTTTACTTGCAACTAAAGTTGTTCTTTCGTTTACAAGTATCCTTAGTCCAACAATGTCTTTTGAAGTTGGACAAATAGCAGCAATACCTGTTATTTATAAACCAAATGAAAGTATAAACTACATTGTAGAGAATAATATTGCCTTATCCAAAACCGACTGGGACTCTTTTGAAACCTCGTGGGATTTCCAACTGCACCCGTTGGTGCAAAACTGCCATGGAGTCAAAAATTCAGACGGTGCAGAACAGGCGTATATTGAGGACGCATACAATGAGTGGGAAAGCGATTGCCTTGACCGCTTCAACCGGCTTAAAGCAAACGAGGAAGAACTTAATCGTATATTCATTGATATTTACGGCTTGCAAGACGAACTGACACCTGATGTTGAGGATAAAGATATAACTGTTCGTAAAGCCGACTTACAGAGAGATATTAAGAGCTTGATTTCCTATGCAGTCGGTTGTATGTTCGGCAGATATTCGCTTGACCGTAATGGAATTGTATTTGCGGGTGGCAATTTCAACGATGTTTTTATATCAGATGCATTGTACCCGTCTGATAATTTATATCCGTCTGATAATATGTTTCCTAAAGAACCTAAGTACTCCAAGTTAAAAACAGATGACGGTGAAATTGATTTGTCTTTCTCCCCCGACTATGACAACTGTATTCCGATTACAGATACAAAATACTTTGACGACGATATTGTCGGTCGCTTTGAAGAATTCATAAAGGCGGTTTACGGCTCAAATACCCTCGAGCAAAACCTTGATTTCATTGCAAGGGCTCTTGGGACTAAAGGTAACACAAGCAGAGATGTTATCCGCAACTATTTCCTTAATGATTTCTTTAAAGACCATTGTAAAACATATCAGAAGCGCCCAATCTATTGGCTCTTTGACAGCGGTAAGCAGAACGGCTTTAAGGCACTTGTCTATATGCACCGCTGGAACGCCGACACCATCGGCAATATGCGTGTCGAATACCTGCACCGAATTCATCGCACCTACGAGAAAGAAATCGAGCGTGAGCAGGACACTATAGACAACTCAAACAACAACCGTGAAAAAGCAGCTGCCGCAAAGCGCAAGGAAAAGCTCCAAAAGCAGCTTAAAGAAGCAAAGGACTACGACGCAAAGGTAGCCCACCTTGCCCTATCCCGTCCCGACATCGACCTTGACGATGGTGTAAAGGTCAATTACGAAAAGGTACAGACAGCACAGGACGGTAAGAAATTACAGATTTTAGCGAAGATATAAGGAGGATATTATGTCAAACGAAGAAAAAATTGCTATTCTTGAAGAAAGGAACCGAGATTTAAGAGATAGAATTGAATTATTGGAGTTCAAATTTGAACTTCTTTTTGATAATTCGGAAAGTTGCAGATATTTTATTGAGCGTAATTTTTCTCGTGAACAGTATAACCAAGTTATGGATTTAATGGATTTATTAAGAGAAAAAATAGATAGAAAAGAAAAAGTTTCATCTATAGCCTATGAAAGTGAAATAAATAGGATAAAAAGTGATTGCGATTACCACGACGCTGAAATTATAGCTAAATTATTTATGGAAGAAGGACGATGGGAGGAAGTTTTTCCTGCTTTGTATGGGAGTTCTATGAAGTATAAAAGTTACTTAGAACGAAGAAAAAAAGGAGGCAATTATTTTGCAGGCTGAGTGTACAACTTCTGTATGGGATATTATTAATATAATTTCTTCTATACTCGGTATAATCAGTGCTGTCGTTACGATTGTTGCGGCTTTTAGGGTAAAACGATATGCAAATAGTATAGTTCAAGCATATTCGTCTGAATCATTGGTTATTGCAAATGAAAAAATAGATCAAGCAAAAGAACTTTATTTGCAATTAAGAAGCACAGAATTTGGAAAAGCACGAGGCTCATCGTCAAAAAGAACACAAGAAGAATTATCTAGTATAGAATCTCTGCTTGATGAAGCTGAAAAAAAGACACCATCGGACAAAGTGTGGATTAAAGACTCAATAAAAGAGTGCAAAAAATCCTTAAACAAATGTGTTACTCGCCCTACAGGATACAATGTATTCTTGCATTTGGGCTCTGATTTGGATAATGTTAGAAAACAGTATCAAAATGCGATAGAAGAAGAACGAAATATAACTATCAAAAATTTAAAGTGATGTGATTAATATGGCAGAGCTTAATCTAAAACAAATAACAGATAAGCTAAACTCACAACTTCAGGGCGACGTCCGCAAGCTCGTATTTTGGTACGATGAGAACGGCGAATTTGCCGAGGATATTGATACGCTGGAGTTGGATAACGCAAAAGTCCTGCATTTGGAAAAGGACAATCAATTCTATATCAAACACTTTCTGGAATGCGAGGATACCACTACACATTACCTTGTGTATGCTCCTTTTCCTAAGCCGGATATAAAGGAGAACCACTTGGAGGATACCCTGCGTTATTCCAAGCGTTTCTATGCTGATCGTGCTTCCCTTATTACTCTGGACTTGGGCTTTGACGAAAAGCTCAAGGACGTATTTCAGGAGTATAACAAATTCTTTGCAGGTAAGCAGCGTAGACAGAAGTTTTACGACCTTGAAATCGAAGCGACCACAAAGGCAGATATTGAAATCGGCGTAATGAGTGTTCTCTGCAAGCTCAAAACTTCTAACTTCGAGGAGGTTGTCAGAGTTATGCTAACTGAGGACGGCTTTGAGGATAATAAGTATCTTGCAGAGTTTGAGAAGTACGGTATGGATAAGGCTTTTTGGGAGCAGGCTAACGAGCATTTCGGATACTCCGATACCAAGCCAACGCTTGAAAAGTTTACAATGACATTGTTTGTTACATACCTTTCCAAAACAATCTACGGAGAGATACCCCAGCCGTGGAAGTCCTTTATAGCGTATAAATCATCGAACAATGTCACGGTGTATCTCGACAATCTGATGAACAGCTACCTTTACGGTCAGCGTTTTGATGAGATTTCAGAGATTGTATATAACGCATTGAATGCCGATAAGGTGCTGCGCAAAATGCAGCCTTCCGATATTGCCGATTGCTACCTGTTCGCAGGAATTGATAATATCATCATAGATTGGCTCATTGAAAGACTTGAAAACGAGGACACAGGCGCAAAGCTCAATGGCAAGAGTATAACGGATATTTGCATAGAACGCCGCAGAGAGCATTTTGGCAATAAGAAAAGCGCTGAGTATTATGTGATTGAAAACGCTTGGCACTTGCTTTCCTACGGTGTATATGTGCCTGTTTCGGGTATCAATAATGTGGTGAGAAAATATCAGGACGAGCTGTTTCAGGCAGATCGCCGTTACAGATATTTCTACTACCACTACGATAAAATTGAAAATGCAACTAAGTTTGAAAAGCTCCGTCAACTTGTAGAGAATGTTTATACCAACGATTATCTCAATGGTATCTGCGTGAATTGGAACAGAGAATTAAAGTCAGCAGGCGGATTGACTAATCTCCCGAAGCAAATTCAATTTTATGATAAGTATATCCGCTCAGCAAAAGAAAGAACGGTAGTTATTATCTCCGACGCTCTGCGCTATGAGGTGGGTTACAGTCTGTTCCGAAAACTGAAAGCTGATGAAAAATGCAAGGTTAAGATTGAGCCTATGCAGAGCGTTGTGCCGTCATATACCCGTTTGGGTATGGCTGCATTGCTCCCACACAGAAAGCTGGAAATGACAGACGATTTTGAAGTCCTCGTTGACGGCAAAGGCTGTAATGATACTGCCCATCGTGAACCGATATTGCAGTCATACAAGCCCAATAGCCGAGCTGTTCAGTATGATGACTTGAAAAATATGAGCGTTGCACAACTCCGAGAAGTATTTACCAATCAGGAAGTTGTGTATGTCTATCATAATCAGGTTGACGCTCGTGGCGACAAGCCCAATACTGAGAACGAAGTATTTACGGCTTGCGAGGAAGCGATTGAGGAAATCGCTGCTTTAATCAGAAGATTAACAATAAGCGCAAACACGGTACATTTTATCGTTACGGCTGATCACGGCTTTATCTACAAGCGTGATAAGCTCACCGAGAGCGATAAGATAGGAAACGTCACAGGCTCAAAGGTATATAAAGCAAAGAGATATATCGTTGCAAAAGACGCTGTTGTAACCGAAGGCGTTGAGAGTTTGCCGTTATCTACCGTATTGAATAATGACGATGATAAGGTTGTCAGCTTCCCGATGGCAAGCGATATATTCAAAGCCGCAGGCGGCGGTATGAATTTCGTACATGGCGGCAGCTCACCGCAGGAAATGCTGATACCTCTCATTGATGTCAGAACAGAAAAAGGACACAAGGAAACGACCAGCGCCGTTATTTCACTTGTGAGCCTGTCTAATAAGATTACCAATCTTATTTTCTCGCTTGACTTTATTCAGAATGAGCCTGTTGGCAGCGTTGTCAAGGAAGCAACCTATCGCATTTGCTTTGTCAACGAAAACGGCGAAAAGATTTCAAATGAGATCCTGCATACTGCGGATAACAAGAGCACGGAAGCAGCCAATAGAATATTTAAGCTCCGATTTAACCTCCGCAATAGACAGTATAACCGGAGCGATAAGTATTATCTGTTGATCGTGGACGACAAGAAGGATTTGGAAGTGCTGCGTCACGAAGTAATGATTGATATTGCATTTGCCGATGACTTTGGATTTTAAGAGGTGCTATTATGAGTGATGATTACAACGCAATAATTACCGCCGAGGACGCAAATGCGGTTATTAACGATAAATTGAAAAAGACCTTTGATGGAAGGATAGTCCGCAAAGACTTGACAAAGAAGATCAAGGAAGGCGCAAACGTACCTGTTTATGTCCTTGAATTCCTCCTCGGTCAGTATTGTAGTTCCGATGATGAATTTGTCATTGAAGAAGGCTTAAACACTGTCAAGAGAATATTGGCGGATAACTATGTGCGTCCTGATGAAGCGCAGAAGATTATGTCCCAACTTCGTCAGCGTGGCAGCTATACGGTTATCGACAAATTGACCGTAACCTTGAATATCAAAAATGACGTTTATGAAGCTGAGTTTATGAATCTTGGATTGAAAAATATCCCGATTTCTGAAAGCTACCCGTCTGAGTTTGACCGTCTGCTTTGCGGTGGTATTTGGTGTATTGTCGGTCTTGATTACGAATACGTCGAGGAAGAAAGGAATATACCTCCCGTTAAAATCCGTAAGCTCACTCCAATCCAAATGCCACATATTGATATTAATGAGCTAAAAGAAGGACGCAAAGCCTTTACAAAGGACGAATGGATTTCCATTATGCTCCGTTCAACAGGTATGGAACCTGATCGCTTAACAGAGCGTGAGAAGTGGTTGCTTCTTGCCCGAATGATACCTCTTGTAGAGAACAATTATAACTTGTGCGAACTCGGCCCACGAAGTACGGGCAAGTCGCACATCTATAAAGAAGTATCGCCGAACAGTATTCTTGTTTCTGGTGGACAAACTACTGTTGCAAATCTGTTTTACAATATGGGACGGAAGCAGGTCGGACTTGTAGGAGTATGGGACTGTGTAGCATTTGACGAAGTTGCCGGAATCAAGTTTAAGGATAAAGACGGTATTCAGATAATGAAGGACTATATGAACTCGGGCTCTTTCACAAGAGGAAAAGACGAGATTTCCGCTTCTGCTTCTATGGCGTTTGTCGGAAACATCAATCAAAGCGTTGAAGTCCTCTTGAAAACATCAAGCCTTTTTGCACCGTTCCCGCCGGAGATGGGATTGGATACGGCTTTTCTTGATCGTATGCACTGTTATATCCCCGGCTGGGAAATACCGAAATTCAGACCGGAACACTTTACTAATGACTACGGCTTTATTACTGACTACCTTGCTGAGTTTATTCGTGAACTGCGTAAAGAACAGTATGGCGATGCTTTAGATAAATATTTCCGCTTGGGTACAAACCTCAATCAAAGAGATACCATTGCTGTAAGAAAGACCGTCGGCGGTATGATAAAGCTCTTGTATCCTGATGGAGAGTTTACTAAGGAACAGGTAGAAGAAATCCTTAAATTCGCACTTGAAATGCGGCGCAGAGTTAAAGAGCAGCTCAAAAAGCTCGGCGGTATGGAATTTTATGATGTAAACTTCTCATATATTGATAACGAGGACTTTGAGGAGCATTATGTTTCTGTACCCGAACAAGGCGGCGGCAAGTTGATTCCCGAAGGAATGGGCAACCCCGGACAGATTTATACGGTTGCCCCGGCAAAGTCAGGAATGATAGGTGTTTTCCGTCTGGAATCACAAATGCTTCCAGGCAACGGAAAACTTGAAAGAACAGGTATCGGGAACGATTCAAGCAGTAAAGAAGCCGCTAATACTGCTTTCAATTATCTCAAAGCTAATTCTAACAGGATCAGCGCAAGTATAAGCACTACAAGTAAGAATTACATTATTAACTATCAGGATTTACAGGGTATCGGTATGACCGATAAGCTCACCCTCCCCACCTTGATTGCATTGTGTTCCATTGCTCTCGGTAAACCAGCTATTAGTAGTTTGGCGGTTCTCGGAGATATTAGTATTGCTGGTACGCTGATTAAGGTTGAAAACCTTGCAAGTACGCTTCAGGTTTGTCTTGATAGCGGAGCAAAGAAAGTATTGTTGCCGATTACAGCAGCGGTAGATTTAAGCACCGTTCCATCAGAGTTGATAGGTTGCTTTAATATTATTTTTTATAAAGATCCCGAAGATGCTGTATTCAAGGCATTAGGTGTTGAATGACTTAGTAAAGGAAGATTTCGTGATGACCTATAAAGATATAGGATTCAGGGGTGTTTATCATCAATTCATAGCTATTGACATAAATGAAACAACTGAAAAAGTATGTCAGGGTTACCCGAACTCTGACAAAGCTAATTGCCTACTTGTTTATGGATACATCGACCATACTGCCGGAACAACCTTAGAAATATTGGCTTGCGGTCATCGTGAAAAGGATAGTTTTATTTTTTATGATAGTCCAACTGAAAAAAAGGATATTATACGCATTGGTGCCGTAGAAGAATTAGAGTTATACTTGATTGATGATAAAAATGACGAATTGTTTAATCGTTACTCTAAGCGCCTTGAAGTTTTACAAGTATTTACTGTTGATGAGAGTTTGGTACAAACAAGGTCAATGGGCTTCCTTGATTCAAGCAGACATCCACATTACCCCGATGATATACAACTCTATTTGCAAACAAATAGCGGTGAATTTGAAGTTTGTTGGGTTAGAATAGAAGGTGCTGATGAAAAGACGCTTTACGGAAAACTATTAAATGAGCCGTTCAAGCAATCCAAATGTCACGAAGGTGACATAATTGAGTTTTCTCTTTTTAAGACTGAGGACGGGAAATTGGTTTGTGTTTCCGATGGTACGAAAAGGCAGCTTGAGCCGGCAAATGAAAACAAATTAAAAACAGCTATAATGCGCTTCAAAAACGATAAGACTAACGAAAACTTGATTAGTATTATGGAGTTGCTTAGAGATATCCTGATCTGGATACCTTGTAACGCTGTGATTAGCGATACTGATGTAGAAAAGCTGAAAAAAGCAAAAGCCGGAATGACATTCAAATCGACAGATGATATAAGAATGATACCTGATATTCTTCAGAATGGCGACGAGTATTTCTTTCCCGTATTCACAAGCGCCGCTGAAATGGGAGAATATGGAGATAACTTCTCTAAAATTGAGAAATGGTTTTTGGAAGCAATACCGTTAGCTTTTAACAATAAAAAAAAGATATCAGGTATAGTAATAAATGCGTTTACAGAACCATTTGTAGTAACCAACGATTTACTTAAAGTCATTCAGGAACAAGGCTCACATTTCAAGATGAAAGAACAATAATACAGAAGGAGTGTTGAATATGGCTAAACGCAGGAAGTATAAAAGAAGCTCAAAATGTCCTGAGCCGTTCAACACCCTTATTGATATTGCAGGCGAGCTTGAGGAAACCGTTGAAAACACTAAAGAAATATTACTCGGCGGTCTGCTCAATGAAAACCGGGTGGATTTGTATCGGCAATACACAGACGATGACGGTGAAGAATGCACAGAGGAGGCACATTCCGACGGTACCTCTGACACTTATACGCTGTTTATGAAAAATGAGCTGTATACCCGACTGTGGGAAGCATACGAAAAACTGGAGTATACCGAACGGAAAATGTTATCTCAAAGACTCGGTTTTTGCTTTGAATGC
>OKTX01000488.1_pt1 | contig 24856 bp, 30 predicted proteins | sample 1606261 | NCBI WGS metagenome assembly OKTX01 (sample SAMEA3879543, study PRJEB24766) | human gut metagenome | biome: human-associated habitat; feature: feces | place: USA | collected 1985/1987 | reverse complement strand
ATATGAAAAAGAAATTTTTTGCTAATTTATGGTTGACTTTTCATAGCTGGTCTCCGTACAATTCTTCCCATTCTTCTAACGTCAACCGTGGCGTATGCCAAGTTTCTCTGTAGTTGTCTTCGGATGGTATAATTCGATTAGATACATATTGTACCCGTCCATTCTCTAAAGTGCGAACCACAACCTCGTGAGCATATACCTTGGAATCACCCGCATAAGGGAATACTACATTGGCTGTAAGTGTAATTGTCCCATCATTGTTTTCTGTAAAACCTACTACCTCTGAATATGGATATTCGGGGTACTCTACTTCTTCAAAGCCTCTCGGCTTATATTCATAAGTCAAATTCTCCGAATCATAGATGGTTTTTGATTGTAGCGTTTCACTATCAATGTTGAAATATTTCATAATAACACTTTCAAATTCTTCTTTTGGAATCTGATAAACTGCACTGACTGATAAGTTGTCATCAGCAACATAGGGAGCATATTGACCATTCACTTTTGGATAAAGAATGTCATACATATCATAGAAATTCAAATCCCCGAAATCCTCCTCACTCCAATCCACAATGAACATATTATTCCGTTCAAAGCTGATTGGGTTGAGATATTTCCGACTCAACTCCCGATATGTTTCATCCAATGGCTGTACCCGCAATGCGGTATGCTCCTCTGCCCCACTCAATGTAAGAACATACAATTCTTCTGAAAACCAGACACCGGAAAACATCAGGTAACCTTCTTCTGTATAATTCCAATACTCCGCTTGATAGTTTCCTATAACCTCTCTTTTCATATTTCCATTTTCATACTTGTAATAGCTTCTGACCACATCCACATTTCCGCCTTTTGTGTGCAAATCGTATTTTACAAATCCGCCCAAATAACTGATTTCAAAAATCGTTATTTCTGCTTCCTCCTGTGCATCCACCTTTTCGCAGAATTCCACTACCTTCTCTGGGTCCGTCATGTTAATTTGATTTCTGCTGTCAACAGCCGGATATCCATTTTCTCCAAGGCAATTTACAATACTACGAATCGTTTCCAAATCAGCTATCTTGTTTTCTTCTGCTGCCTTCTTATAAAGATCTATACAGATGTTTATAATTTCTTCTGCGTTCTCCTTAGAATCTTCGGGAATAGCTTGAATATCAATTACTGTTTCCGAAACTGTATCTTCTTCCGGGGGTGCATCGCTACACCCTGAAACACTAAGCATCAGTACAAAACTAATTACTGCTAAACCACTCTTCCAGGACCAGGCCGTCTTTCTTAACAACATATCCACTTCCTCCTCTACCTTTCACATCTTCTACCATGCTGATAATCAATATAGGACGTTCTACCGTATCTTCTGCTGTAAAAATTGCAAACCATCCTAATTCCGTACCCGAAGTATCATCCTTCGATGCCTTGATTTCTGCCGTACCTGTTTTTCCTGCTAAAAGAATGTCATCCCGATGGGCTGCATATCCAGTTCCATTAGAATCATTCACAACCTTTTTTGTTCCTTCCAATACACGGCTTGCTGTCTCATTAGAAAAGGCTCCCGGAATCCAATACTCAGCTACTGCGTCTTTCTGATATACTAAATACGGCTTTATAACATTTCCCTCGTTACAGAAAGCAGAATAGATACATGCCATATGTAATGGATTCACCAAAACCTGCCCTTGACCGTAACCGCTGTCTGCTAACTGTGTTTCTGTTTCAATTCCCTCTGAATTAGAATACTGCGACTCTGCCATCTTAATCTCAAATGGCAGTTCCTCATTAAAACCAAGTCCAGTCAAAGAACTCTCCATCTCTTCTGAGCCAATCTTTAATGCTGCCTTTGCGAAATAAATATTGTCGGAATATATTAGGGCATTCTCTAAAATGACTGGTTCATATGCATGGAGTGTTGTTACATGATAGGAACCCCACGATGCATCCTTTTGCCAGCTTAAGCCTACGTTCCCGTAATCTTCCATTGGATCGATTGCTCCTGATTCCAAGCCGACCGCAGCGGTAATTGGCTTAAATGTAGACCCCGGACACCACACTTGCCGGAAGCGATTATACATTGGCTTATTCTCATCCTCGTTAAGTACAGTCCACTGCTCACTCGACAATCCCATAATAAAATCGTTATTGTCATAGGCCGGTGTGCTGACCAAAGCCAATACTTCTCCGGTATAAGGATTCATGGCTACCGAGCAGCTTTTATCTTCCTTAAACTGCTCATGCAAGGAAACCTGTAAATCAGTATCTATCGTAAGCTGGATGTCCTGCCCATGCTGTACCAGGATACAAGCAAGTTCCTCCTTCTCTTTGCCTTCCGAGTTTACAATGTAAATCCTGCAACCGTTCTGGCCTTTCAGTTCACTCTCGAACAAGCTCTCCATTCCGCTTCTGCCGATTACACTATTGGCTGTATAGCCTTCTCCTGCATGCTCCTCTAAATCTTCCGCAGTAACACTTTGAACATATCCGACCAAATGTGCCGCTGCTTCTCCTAATGGGTATTCACGCACTTCAACATCAGATATCATCACTCCGGGAATCTCCAGCAACTTTTCATGCCTTTCATTCTCCTTTAGGACTTCTTCATCTGGACTGATAGACATTAACTCAATTTCTTCCACTCTTGGAATTGTTTTAATGGGAACAAAAGAATCATCCTTTACCCACTTTGCAGACAGTTTCTTTTCTATCGCTTCCGGTGTGATTTCCAATAGTTCTGCAATCTGTGCGATTGCTTCCTCTCTGTTTTCCAACTTTCCCGGAACGATTCCAACCGAAGATGCTGTACCTTTTCCTGCAAGGACACGTCCGTTCCTATCCAGAATTTCTCCTCGTTCTGCCTGTGTAGTGGAAACTCTTACTTTATCTGTAGATGCCAGATTCGGAAAAATCAGGGAATCATCCCAAACTAACTGATATCCTTCTTCGTCCTTTAGGAAAAGTGCTTTATTCTCAAAGCTGATAGTTCCTGCAACTGTATCGAAAGAAGTCTGGTAGGTTACCGTCATTTGCTCCTCGTCATATGCAATAATCCGGACAGCCATATTCTGGACTTCTATGCCTTCATAAATAGCCGAGTTACGTTTTATGAAATCCTCCTGACTGATACTTCCCGATGCCTCAACGTGCAACATCGCATATATTTCTTCATATTCCTTTTTGGGGATATGATACATGTACTCCACCAGAAGTTCTTCCGGTGTCCTCCAGGCATTTTCTTTTGTTTCCAACATTCCTGCCACACATACCGCAGAAATTACCGCAGCTATTCCTATAACAGCAATCGCAATCCATAGGAGCCTGCTTCTTGTTTTCTTTCGCTTGTTTCTGCTTTTTCCTTTCTTCATATTGACCTCCATTCATTTTGCTTTGCTGATATGGTCATATTCTATTTTCAATGTACACTATATCTTCAAAATATTACATTTGTAAGATTTTAAGGTAAAAAATTTTCACTTTGCTTGGTATATCGTACTATGCATTCCTCCTTCCTTTTTATTACATGCGTAAGATTTCGTGGTAAAAAAATTTCGTCCGCAATCCTTCTGCACTTGTGTAAATATTACATCAGTAAGATTTGGAAGTCAAGTTATCTTTATATAAAAAGGCTCCTGCCGAGAAGTATCATACATTTTCGCAAAAGTGATACCTTTTAGCAAAAGCCTATTATTCAGTAAGTTTCAAACCACCCCACTGTTTCAATATTCAAATGTTTCATTCAAAAGACCAGAAAACACACATTCATTTTCTCCCCTTAATATCCTACAAACCGCAGAAAATCAAGGTTTCTTTGAAAGCAGACAAACGGTTTCAATATTCCTCTGAACTTTGATTTTATACTGCATAGCGAAAGTAGATAATTCCCTTTAGGCTGGGGTAAAAAATTTACCCCATGAAACCATTCCCTCCCTCTCGTCCAAATGTTAATTATTCAAAAAAACTAAGTTGAGCGTCTTTTAATGACTTTACTTTTCTATCAGTAATTTTATCATCCGAAGTGATATTTCCACATAATAATGGGGACGCTTGATTGTACAATCTTACATTCTCTTTTACTTTCTCATCATTAAAATTTGCATAGCAATATTTGCAACCATTGAGACAAGTATTATACGCTCCTACTTCCACACTTTCAAAACATCCACACTCTTCTCTCTGATTTTTGTCCTTTTCACCAATCAACTTACACCCTAATATCTTCTCAATTAGTTTTTTATCTATACAGCTTCCATGCTGAACACCAACATTGTGAAGATTGATTTGCTCTGCACAAGATTCAATTACTAAATTATATTTTGAAGCAATTTGTACCATTTGCGCCGCCAAACTAATCATCTCATCATTTGTCATTTGCCTAATGCCAAGTTCCTTAGTGTTTCGTTGTGTTTTTGCATATAAATCAACAAAACTGATAACTACCTTTTCCGTGTAATCCGCAAGACTACTCGCTATTTCCTCAAACGCTTTTAAATGGTAATCCATTGTATATCGCTTGCTTATCAAAATAGGATCATATCTCCATATTACTTTTTCTTTTCCTATTTTTTTAGACAATGCCTTAAACGTTGAAATAAGTTCCTCTCTCTTATTTGGAAGGTTCGGTTCAATATCCTTACCATATCCCGTAAGAGTAAACTGAAAATAGTATACATAATCTTTCAAACATTCCAGCTTTTCCATCATATTCGCAGGGTTTTTGGTCCAAAATACAATGCAGTCCACTACATCTGGCGATAAATCTATTCTACTTATTTGATGTGCATTCATAGGATTTCGCACATATAAGAATCCCTCTTTAATTCTGTTAACAAACCAATCTGAATAGTAATTTGGCACATCTGTTCTTCTACTCACACTTAATATCATAATGAATCCTTCCTATCGAAAGTCAATACTTGATAACGAATATTTCTCGCTTTCAACACCGGCCATCTATTTAAATTTTTGCAATCACTTGTACAATTTTCTCTATTACTAACATATGTACTACATTCTGTATTTAAAGAAGTTAATAATTCAATAGCCTCATTCGGATATTCGAACTTGTAATCAATCTTTTTGATTCCTCTATCTTCATCTTTATAGTGAATAAATGTCGTTGCATTATCTTCTGTAATAAATCCATTCTGTTTTATGGCTGATATGATTTTTTCACTTCTTTCCATATCTCTATCCATACTTCCCTGATCAGAACGAAGAGATATTAATATATGAATTCTATCTCTTTGAATTTCTTTTTTTCTAAAACTCTCACAAATATCTTGAAACTCTTCATTTGAAAATTCACTAATAGATTTAGGGAAAATATATACATTGGATATTAGCGTACTTGTTTTTTGAAAAATAGTTGCAGCATTGACTTTTGTAAACTTGACTTCATCTTTTTCTCTTGCTTCTATTTTATAATTCCAATCAATAGTATCAATGCCCCTATATTTAATATAACATTCTCCACTTCCAATCTCACCAAGTGCTTCAACCAATCCCCAATAATCTATCATATTTCCACATCCGATGGATGCCACCTCTATGCTATCTTTAAATTTTTCTCGTGCAAATAATGTATCAAACATACTTTTATATTCAAAGGCATATGAAAAAACATACCGTAACAAATATAATTGTTGAATATGTATGTCTGAATAATCCGGCTTTTGTCCAGCTTGATAATTTAATGTTTTCAGCATACATAAATTAACGTTTTGGTCTATATACTCTCTAAAATCATCATATATCATTGAAATATAATTCTTTATTGTAATCATCCCTGAGTTCCCCTATAAAATTTATCTTTTATATTTTTCTTCTGTCAAAAAGTATCCTTTCGCCAAAATGTATACTTCCCGTTCTCCAAAGCCTATCCCCTGGGGTAAATCTCCCATTATATCATCACTCTACGGAAACAGAAACACACATCTATTTTACTCCAAAAATGGCGAAATCCTTTGATTTATTGGGCTTTTCTTGACAGAAGGCACACCGTCTCAACATGTGTCGATAGGGTAATTGAGATGCACTTTCCAGAGTTTTCACTGTACTCTGGGAGTGAAAAATGTTTCCATCCTCTCTTATGAGGCTGCAACAATTGACATGATGCACTCTCTTATGTCCCTGCATAGAAAAAGATTGCATTGTATTTTAGATGTAAGCCAGACCAGCTTACGATTGACTCTGCTCTTTCTCTATGGTCCACTACTCATCCCATAATAATAACTTCTAAGATATTGTACCATAGATTGTTTATTTAGGAAATTACTTCCCGATAAAAATGGGCAGAAGAAAACCTCCAAATCTGTTGGGGACTTGGAAGCTTGATTCCGACCATTTATACAATTAAATATTCTAGCAAACTACTGATTATGTTCATTGTACAGTCTCATAAATTCATCCGCAAATTTCTTCACAAAATCTCTATCCAAGGCAATTGCCAATGTTTCATCATTATACTGCGCTGCTTTGCTCCAATTATATGAACCATGCATTACAAATTCAAAATCTATAATGCAAAATTTATCATGCAACCGATTGGACAAATATGCTCCTTTAAGTGGCACTTTTACCACCTCAAAATTACTTTCTAGTTCACTCATCAACGTCATATTAGATTTTTCATTTGATGTAATAATTCTAATACTTACGCCCTGCTTTTTCTTTGCAAGTAATTCCTGAAAGATATCTCGGTCAGAAAACCACGCAACCGCTACCCATTCGTATACTTCGCATTCCGAATGCCTTGAATAATTACATCTTTGATTCCATCAAATGCTACATCGTGTTCATTTTGTCCATCATCTTCCAACTCTACCAACTTAGGTTTGATGTAAACTCCATACAAATCATAATCGTCATCTGGAATATAAATGTCATCGGCTATGTCATAAAAAATATCTTTATATTCTTTTGCTTTTTTCAGCATTGGAATCGACACTCTTAAATCCATATATTCCTGCCTTTGATTAGGTACATGAGTATATGCACCAGTCTTTCTAAATGTAACTATAGAATATCTTAAAATCCCCAACAAATCATCTTTGTTCTGAATATCTTCATCATATTTTATAGTTTCTATCATTGTCTTTAAGAATTGTTTTTCATTCATTTACACATTCACTCTCCATCTGTATTTTCACATATACCCATTTTTCATCAGATAATTTAACTGTATCTATTATTTCCCAAATCTTCATATAACAGGAGCCTCCAAGTTGTTTAAACTCAAAGGCTCTCTTTTTCTTACATAACTTTATGCAAGCGCAGGTTCTTTCCCCGCAATAATCGCTTTCACTTCTTCTACGTTTTTATCTGTAGCCATAGCAATCTGCTCTACAGTAAAACCATTGTTATGCATATTAAGAATAATTTTTTCTTCTTTTCTTGCTTCTCCAATTGCAATACCCTTTTCTTCAATTCCCTGACTCAAGTTACACATAACGCTCACATCCTTCCTGAAGTTCTCCTCAATAGGAATATCGTATTCATTTCCAATTATGTTTAGTTTTTCATCTATTGTAAGTTCCTGTGACAGCAATGCACATAACAGACGATGCAGTTCATATGTCTCATCATGTTCCAGCAGATTCTTTGCCAGTCCAAGCATTATGATCTTCAGCAGGTCAAGACTACTTTCAATGGATTATAAGTATCTCTCATCGCACCAGTATCAATAATTCCTTTTTTACGTTTATGAGATAGTTCATCCTCAAGAATTGGTATGGCATTCCGTTTGGGTTTAATTGTATCAAATTCAAAATCTCGATAACAACTTGAACTGCTATCACAATAAATACAACCATGCGAACATCCGCGATATAAATTTACACAATACTCTGCGCCAAACTAAGCAAGAATCTTATTTGTTTGTAAAATGTGTTTTGATTCAAAATATTTTATCATTTTAGTTCTCATTAAAATATTTAATAGGGCTATTAACGTTAATTTTAGTCAATACATCATACGGTCGCATTCTTCTTTCATCGATAACAAATTGTGAAGTCAAGTTGCTATTAGAAATATACTGTCCCCTATTATAAGGACAAATATCTGAACTTCCCGGGCTAACAACAGATATAAGCTCAATAATGCTATCAATAAATTCTATTTTTTCTCGAGTAGTGATAATTAATTTTGCATTAGGTACAGAATTGTGAATTTTGTCAAGAATCCATCTATATTCATTATCTCCTACTAATCCATTTTTAATTCTCGGAGTAGAAATATATGTCTCTACATTAAATTGTATATACTTTTGAGCATGACTAATCAATTCTTCAATATCTGATTCAATTTCCTTGAAGCCAAGAAGTATACCTATATCAATTTTGGAAAATCCTGCTGAAATCCAACGATCAATTGTATCTAGTCGATTTTGAAAGTCAGCTTTTGCATTTTTCTTCGGATTTAAACCAAAAAACTTCTTATATGCTTGCTCATCATACGTCTCTTGAAATAACGATAATACAATTTTAGATAAATCTATAACTGTATTTTTAATAAAATCTATTTCTTTATTTGACAAAGAACCTATATTAAAAAACACTTTTTCAAAACCCGCTGCAATGGCTACATTAATTGCTTCACAAACCAACTTTAAATTTTCCATACGGCTAGATGGACAAAATAACTCTCCCGTCAGAATACATACAGCACTTACTTTTTCGTAATTTTTGATAATATCTAACTGTTCCCTAATTTCATCAATTGTCGCAACCTTTCTGGTAAGATTAGAATTTGAATGATTAAATCCACACATAACACAATATGAATCACATTCATTTGATATGTATAACGGTACAAATGTTTCCATTAATAATTCTCCAAATCAATACGTTTTTTCAAATAATTACTTGTTGCAGTCAAAGCCTTTTGTATAGAGCTTGAATTTGCTGTTCTATAATAATCTAAATATTTTTTTGCTAGCGGCCAAGATTTAACACCTCCACTAGATTTAAATGCACGAATCACTGAACATGCAACTCTTTCATTATTGAGAGTACACCAATAATCAAACTTTATCTCTACTAATTCTGGGCAAATATTCAGAAATCCATCTCCTATAGTAAATGAATCAAATGATTTCTTCACATATGTACTTGTATCAAATAGAAACAAATCCATATAAGATAACAGTTTTTCTCTTCTTGAATAATCAGAATCATATTCGACACAATATTTTAGAGATAATAAAATAGCCCTTCTTATGTTCTCATTATTAGAGGTAATACATTGATTTAACCAATTATCTATTCTATCAAATTCATTCATTACGATGATAGCAATTACTTTAGCAGCTTCTTCTCGCACTTCCCAATCAGGATTAACAGCCATTTCCAAACATTTTTTTAGTAATAATTTTGAATTACGGTTATAGCAATAGTGGAATATTCTGGGACATAATTTCCAAGTTTTTTCATTCCAAAAATGAGTGATAAAAATTCCAATATCTACCAATGTATTGGTATCTATTAAATTATAAGCACTGATTACTTTTTCGATATTAGATGATGTCAATCTAGGAAGACTATAATAATATGCTTCAAAGCAGTTTGCTTTCAACAATTCAAAACTGGTTGTTTCTGAATAATTTCTCGCATCCAAACATCGAATCGCCTTTCGCGTATTCCCAACTATTCTTGACGTGGATTTACATGAAAGCAATACTTTCTTTTGGTCAACTAAATCCTCAAAATCGAAACTATTAGTCAACTCTTTTAAAATCAACTCACAATCAATACTCGTCTCACCAAATATTCTAAATTCAATACAAAGAGTATTCTTATTATTATATAAAATACACTGCCAAAAAAGTCCATTATATTTTGCAACAATGTTATCAATAATAGATTGTTCAAGAATAATTCCATCCATTAATTGAATCGACGCATTTCTTCCACAAACTTCTATTATATTATTATTTATAGTCGCAATATCTCCTAGCATATATCGAATTAAAGGTGTACCTTTATGGTATAAACTTGTTACAACAATTTGGTCGTCGACAATTTCAAAAATAAATGAATTAGGAATTAAATGAAGTCCTTCCTCGTTTATTTTTTCTGCTGCCAAACCATCTAGCTCTGTTGAGCCATACTGATTTATTATTTGTATTCCATATTTCCGAAAAATATTCGACTTAAAATTTGGTGTAATGCACTCCCCTGCAACCATAGCAAGCCTTATAAAATTTTTCTCCGGTTTTATTTTTGGCAATATAGTCAGTAATCTAGAAGGAGAGATATCCAACACAGTCGGAGAAAACGTTTTTATTGCAGCTAATACTATATCATCTTGAACATCTCCTAGAGGAATAGCAAAAATACCAAGTTTTTTGCATGCCTCTAAAGTCAATTCTCCATAACCGTTAATTCCAAACGGCTGAATAATACATACAATATCATTTTTTTGTATTCCAGCCCAATTCAACAATAGACACTCATTATCAACACTCTTCTCAAAATCTTGTTGGGTTCTGTATAATATCTTAGGATTAGATAAAGTGCCTGATGTCATTACCACTTTGTAAATAGGCTCATCAGTTTTAAATTCATGCGGATACTTTTTTAATAATTCGGTTGTTACAATAGGCAATTCCTCGATTGAAGACAACGAAGAAATATCTATATTATTATATAATTTCTTATAAAATAATGTATGCTCATATGCGTAACTGACAATATATTTCAGAGCACTCAATTGAATTTCATCCATACTCTACTCCTCAAAAGCATCTTCAAGATTCTTATAATGATATTTAAAAGTATCGCAAAGATAATGAATTATCTCTTTATTTGGTGCACACAAATGTATACAATTCCCACAAAATGTACGCTGACAATACTTTTCTACGCAACAGTCTGCACATTCAGAAGGAATTCTATCTGCCGATTTACAACCAAAATACTTAGATAAAATATTTTCAAATTCATCACAAGATTTTACATTTTCAATATCTGTTATTCGACTATTTTCATTTGCATAATCCGTGGCTGGACAACATAAAATATGTCCAAAAGCATCAACTTTAATTATATAAACACTTTCAGATAATTTTTGAGTATTTCTCAAAAAATTACCCAGAATCACATCTAATTTGTTAGAGTAAATAATTCCTAAATCGTCATTAGCAATTAACTCGAAAATCTTATCTTCTGAACAAATATATTTCTCTTTAGTAGGCATCAATGTACCCCAATTAGAAGCCAAAGCACCATATGGTAGAATAGATGGAAAATAGCAACTAATATGATTCGCTTTAGTAAATGCATAAATTTCTTCTATCATTTCAGGAGTTTGTAATGTCAAAGTTGAAGAAATACTTAATTGCGATGAAAATTCTTTCAAGTCATATAGCACATCTAGTATCTTAGAATAAATACCTTCTCCACGGACAAAATCAACAAAATTATGATCAATTGCATCTAAGCTAAATTGAAGTTTTACATTTGAATGACGAGCAAGAAATTCCTTAATTTTGTTAATATTTAAAATAGAGCCATTTGTTGTAATAACTATACTAGTATACTCAGAAAAATACTCAACTATTTTGAAAAAGTCTGGGTGAAGAGTCGGCTCACCGCCAGTAATAACAATGTCATCAACTAATGGTTTAATAATGTTTGCAAAATTAAACAATTTATTAGCATTCATAAATCGAGAAATATAATCTTTTTCAAAACAGTATTTGCATTTCAAATTACATGCTGAGCATATTTCTAAATATAGACGTATTTTCAATTCTTTTTCCTCCATGCTACGATGCAGTCTTTTGTCTTAGGCATATTTGCATCTATGCTAATTTCATTTACTTCATAAAGAGGAAGCAACTCCATAGAACTGTTAGTAGATCTTAATCTACGTTCATATTCATCTTTAAGAAGAACATCAATAATATCGTGGTCTCGTTCCATTCTTACAACTCCATTTTCATCAATGAAAATGTATACAGCGGTCCAATCGATTAAATTATTTTTATATTTATAAGTGTTTAATCGAACACAATACTCTCGTTCTTTATACGGCAAATCTTTTTGCAAAGGATTTTCTGCATAATCATTGTCACATAATGTAATGTTCGGAGTGAATCCTTCTTCATAACCCATGAACTGATTCGAGATAAAAAGACCACCTGGTTTTAAAAAATACTCAAAAATATCTACCAACTTAACAGTATCTTCGATGCTTAAAGGGACAAAGAGCAACGTAATACAATCAAATTGCTGAGATTTTAATTTTTTCTTTAATAATTCAAAATCAAAGAAATCAGCTTCTACTAAACTTATAGGTTCTACACCATTTTCTCTAAAAACAGCTTCTATAACTGGAAATGATTCTCGATTTCTTTCAATCCCTACGATTTCATATCCCATCCGTTTCATCTGCACCTCATGTCTACCAGTTCCACAACCTAATGCACAAAGTCTATTCACTTCAATATCTGCATACTTATTAATATATTTTTGAACTACTGCATCATAAATTTCATACTGAAAAAGTTCATTTCTGAAAAAATCTACATATTTTATCATCCCCTGGGGATATGTTATTTGCCAACGGTTATCTGACATAGCTACCTCCATTCATCTCCAACTCCATAACAATAAGGTTGCAATCTACATCTATTAGCCGGGGAATAAAATGTTTTAGAGATATTGTCAACATAATATCTCCCATTCATCGTAACACTTATACCTGTTTTAGTTCTCTCAATTAAACCTTGTGATTCCAATAATCGTATTTCTTGACCATAAATATCAAAAATGCTAGCTCCAAAATAATTTTTAAACGGTTCGTCAGGAATGTCAAAACATCTTGCGCCTAAAACCATGTATCGAGACATTTGGTCATCTAATGTAGCTTTTTGAATATATTGAATAGAATATCCATTATTAAATACATCTTCCATGTATTTTTTGCTATTATGAGTATTACAATACAAAAAGTTATTATAATAACTCCATGCACCAGCACCCAATGCAATTTGCTCGCCCTGAGGAGCTTTCCAGGTAATCTCAGTATCATGATTTATATGATTTGGCAGACAAAAATCTGGTTGTGCTACCTGAACATATCCATTTTCAAGCAAGAGGTGCATAGACTCACTAAACATTTGATGTTCAACTTCTTGGCTTGGCATCAAATCATACAAATCTTCCTGTCGTTCAGATAAACCCATACTATAAAGACTTATTGTAGAAACCCCCATTGAAATTAGCTTATTTACATTACTTAAAAAAACATCAATAGTTTGATTTGGAATACTGTAAATTAAATCTGCAGCAACAGTATCGAACCCAACCTTCAAAGCTGTTTGAAGAATTTCCATATTTTCTTCTTCTCGCTGTTTTAATTTCAGTAAGCACAAGTCTGTATCATCGAAAGACTGTATTCCAAACGAAACCCTATTTACTCCGTTTTTTTTCAAATCTTCAAGATATTTCTTTGTCGCAATATTGGGATGATTTTCGACTGTTATCTCAACATTTTCATTATTAGTAATTGTATCTTTAATTAGTGTTACAATTCTTCCAATATCCTCAGCCTCCAAAAGAGATGCTGTACCTCCACCAAAATATACTGATTTTAATTTTTTTGTAGAAAAATCAAAATGAGCTTTATAGGTCATGAATTCTTTAATTAAAGCATCGGTATATCGTTTAGAAAAACTGCGATCCTTAACTATTTCCATATAAAATCCACACATAGGACATCTATATAGACAAAAAGGAACATGGATATAAAGACCTAAGTCATTTGATAAAGGCGTATCCTGAGATTCAAAAAGATTCTTTCCAAGTTCGGATTCTCCTCTGAACAAAGGATATTCCCACACATATTCCTGATCTACTTTAGGATATAAGTGATGCCATTCACTTTCCGTTACTAATTCATTAATCATAATATCTACCTCATTAAGTCGCGACCACCCCTACAAGGGGTGGCTCGAGATGCGGGCTATAAGCCCTTGCTACTAGACAGCGTCTCAAGGCGCATCAGACTTTCAAATGATGAAATGCTATATTTTGGTGGAATACTTACCAACATATGAATATGATCTGGCATAAGATGTCCTTCTATTATTTCCACACCTTTATACAAACATAACTGTTTCAGAATATCCCTAATATCTACTTTTAATTGATTATAAATTATTTTTCGTCTATACTTTGGAGTAAAGACAATGTGATATTTACACATCCATTTTGTATGTGCTAGATCATTGTTTTTATTTGCCATTAAATCACCTTTTCCTTTCTACGATAGTGCCTGAACAACTCTATTGTAACGAAAAGGTGATTTTTTGCTATAAGCAAATTGACTCCACCCGCATAGCAGGTGGGTTTTGTGTTTCGGGCATCTCCATTTTTCGGAACACGAAAAACTCCAATGCCCTCAACTGGCTAAAGCCATAACAAAAAAGCTGTTATATTAAACAATACAACAGCTTTAAAACATTAAGATAATGCCCATCCTTCAACAACATATTCAGGAATTGAAATTCCCATAGCATATGAGAATGCAATTAACTGACCAATATGTAAAGTTTCATGCATGCATAAATTACGCAATTGAGAACAAATCGTTTTCACATCATCTTCATCCCATACAACCTTATTCTCTGCATACTGACTGATAATCTCATCAATTCGCTCATCCTGAATCTGCATCTTAGAGAGAATATCCGCCTTGGTTGAAGAACCATCATACTCATCATTTTCTTTTACACAATCAAATTCCATAAATCCAGAAATACATGCATCCAGATATGCCTGCTCAACATCACACATTTCTTCAAAATGTTTCATGAATGTATCAATACCTGGTCTAGGCATTTTTCTATTTAACTCTTCGTCAGTCAATTCATTAATAAAAGCCTTCGTATTGTTTCGTAAATATCTCCAATCATCTACAACCTGATTTAATTCAATATTCATAAGTTCACCTCTCTTTAATTAGCAGACTGCCATTTCTGAGCAGACTGCCATTTCTGAGAATTAGATGCCCTACCTGATTTCTGTAACAGTTTTTTCCACTTATCCATGAAAACACCTCCATTTTATTTGATTTGAAAAAGAAATTATTTTATATACATTTTAGCATTTTTAACCAGAAAATACAACTAGTTGAAAATACAAATAAATATTTTTATATTTTTCATCAATCTACATAGTATAATCAATCAAAATTGTCAAAATACTAATCAGGGAACTTTTGCCAAACTCCCAATCGGCATCTTTTCTTTCTCCTCTGCATTTTTATATTCAATCTCCGTTCCGTCCAGGAATACCACCAGCAGTGTTCCATCCTCAAATACCTTGATATGGTCCAGTGTTTTCAGCATGAAATCCGTATCCATCTCCGTCATCATCCTCTACATAAAACATCTGAATTTCCCCTTTGTTCTGGCATCCGCTTTTGGTAAGAAAATCCACTGCATAGCTTTTCTGCTGCAAGATATCCCCTTTATACTTTTCATTTTCCAACATACCCATTAGATCCGTAGCCTGCCACTTTATGCCTCCACCCCAGTTTTTAATCTCTTCCTTTTCAAAAATCCTTTTTATGTAGTCCGTTGTTTTTCCATCCAGAAATTTCTGATACAGTCTCACCACAATCAGCTCCTGCTACCTGTTTATTACCAGCTTGCCATTCTCGTCCGTATCGTAACCAAAAAAGCGCTTCCCTCTTTGCATTTTTTTACAGCTTGTTGCTCAGTTTCTCCAAACCGCCATACCGCTTGGTAATATCTTTTGTTGCTTTGGTAGCAAGAATCATCCTGTGTTCCACACCATCAATTGTAATAACCTGATTTCCGTCTTCTATACTGTATATAGCGATCTTTCTGCTGTTCAATGAAGATATGTAGCACAATTTCCCCGCTCATAACATTTACAAGCGAGGTTTCCAAACCAGAAAACTCAATATTTCCCAGCATAAAGTATGCCCTTCCTCATGCTTTAAATGCCGTATTCCGAGCTTTCTTCTTCATCATTAATGATATTTGACATAATTGTCGCAAGCGTAATTTCCAGTCTGTCCGGCTCCTGCCCCAAGACTTGCGGTAAGACTGCCCTGTACATCTGCATCTATCAATAACACTCTTTTTCCCTGCTTTGCTAAGCCAATTTCTAAATTTCCTGTTGTAATAGCCATAATGGAATGATATATTACAAAGTCATACTACTAGCTGTGGAAAATCAACCTGTATCTCTAAATCCTGCTCCTAGTTGTCCATCTTTTAATGTAATATTCCCGTATAGGCTTTCTAATTCAATAATAAAAATAAACTCAAATCCTCCAGAACTCTTTTCCAAGAGAATATAATCAGCTTTGTATGAACTTCCCAATTGGAATTTTGGAAATAAATATGCTCCATGATTCCCAATATTAATAGATAATCCCCAAATGATAGATCCTATTATATGGTAGTATTCTTTTTCTCTTATGAAATTTAATATACTTCTTTCTGTGCATTCCGTATTATCCAACAAAGAAAGAAATTCTTCATTCGCATGCTCTAATCGTTCCACATCTCGTAATTCAGCAACATCTAGATAATTATTAGGAAAAAGCGATTTGCACATTCTTGCAGCTTTAGGATATGCCATAAAATTATTGACTCTTCCGAATCCATTTACCCTCTTTTCCCAAAATTTTCGTCCTGTTATTTCTTCATATTGCTGTTCTTCCGTTTCTGTTAACCCTAAATGGTAATCCCTCTCATATAACATACATTTGTACTATCCTATTCCATTGCAAAATAATTTTTTACTTTATTCTTTTGAACCGTTGCAACAAATGCTTTTTATGTTCATCAGCTATTGTTTTATCATAAATCAGCATTTTTCCATCTTTATTAGACATAATTTCTGTTTCATTATTAAAATCCCAAAAAGAATGATTCGCTTGTTTATGTAACAAAACCTTACTTTCACAAAATTCTATTGCAGACGGATGGCAATTAAAAATTGTATAATTAGCACCTCCGGGAGTTAAAAAACTTTTATATTTAATTCCATCTATTCCCGTTTTTCGCAAATGATCCGCTATTATCTGTGTCGCCCGATAAGCATTTTCGCCCCTCACCGGCTGGGTAAAACGGAGCATTAACTGCGAAAAGAATACACCCATGCTCATTCCGTAAAACTCAGTATCTTTTCGCTGAAAAGTCTTTTCGGACTCAAAATCAATAATATATAATGGTTTTAGCACTTTGAACTTTGCCAGAGAAATCAAATCGCCAAACTGTGATTTTATCTCCATACAAGCTGTTTCTGGATTAGAGGCAATATATAAATAAGATGCTCCCGCAATATTATTTCTCCCTTCGCTTCCTATTCCTAAAATAGGTTCTCTTGAATTTATATCATCATACCCCATGAACTTATTATCTTGAGTTTTTCCAATCCCTTTTTCTAAATCATCATCATCCTCTGGATTAATAATTCTTGCTCGATAATATTCTGTCCCTACCTCTAAACATTTTTTAAACTGCGATATCTCTTTATTAAGTACGATATCATCAATAATAGATTGAATTCTTTGAATTTGTTCAATTAAACCTTGTTCTGTTTCTATTGCGTCTATAAATTTATTAAAATTATTTCTTGCATTTACAGACCATCCCCACGCATTTATTGATTCCTTAAAATCTTGCAAGTTATCATACATATATTTCCCACCTATACATAAAATATTTTTTTCTTAACTTTGCCAAACTATTAAACAAAAGCCTTCAAGTCATTAAACTCAAAGGCTTCTCATTTTCATCAAAAATTTTGTTATGCAAGTGCAGGTTCTTTCCCTGCAATAATCGCTTTCACTTCTTCTATATCCTTATCTGTGGCTGAGGCTATCTGTTCTGCTGTAAAACCATTCTTGTACATATTAAGAATAATTTGCGCTTTTTCCCTTGCTGCTCCAATTGCAATACCCTTTTCTTCAATTCCCTGACTCAAGTTACACATAACGCTCACATCCTTCCTGAAGTTCTCCTCAATAGGAATATCGTATTCATTTCCAATTATGTTTAGTTTTTCATCTATTGTAAGTTCCTGTGACAGCAACGCACATAACAGACGGTGCAGTTCATATGTCTCATCATGTTCCGGCAGATTCTTTGCCAGTCCAAGCATGATGATATTCAGCAGGTCAAGATTTCCCTTCCATTCATAGGAACCGATCAAATCTTCTTTTGTGAGATGCACATGGCTCATGCTGCTCTCTTCCATGTTCATACATACCCAGATCGAATATACACGCTTAATGTCATCGTAGCTGGAGTTCTCAAAATCACGTTCTTTTTGTGATGAAATCAGTCTGCTCACATAAAAGATTGCACGATTTAAGATTTCGTATCCCGTTGGCTCGTCTTTCTGTGCTTCTACATTTATGATAATCTGTGACAGTCCGTCTCTCATACGCACATAGAAAACGATATCAAATCTTACCAGACCTTCATTAATCTCTTCATTTTCTGTGTTGAAACCGACCAGTCTCTCACCATTTTTTTCGCTGGCTGCATTTGTAAGTCCAGGCTCTACCGGTACCGTACTGATATGTGGTGTTCCCTCGATGCAGTCGACCACATCCTTGGGATTCATGCCCTTAAACTCATCAACTGTTTTTACCAGTATATGTGCCAGTATGCTCTTCTGTCCTAACAGACGCTTTGCACTCGTATCATACTGTGCTTTTGAGTCTGTTGCTTTCACTGCATTTTTCAATTCTGTATTCACTGGCCTTCCTCCTTTTTGTAACAGATATAGTCATCCCCAAAAAGGCATCTGACCACACCTATATTATAACTTACCCATTTCTTTTATACAATCAATTTTTACATTTGGAAAAGGAACATAAGAAAAACTCCAAACCTGTCATAGACTTGGAGTCTTGATTCCGTCCATTTTTTACATTGTCTGCACCGGTGCATGCTGTTCCTGCCCCTCCTGCTCCAAAACATCCTGCTCTAAACTTTTTGCTGCTTCCTGCCCTTTTCCCATATACCGGATTTTAATGCTGCTGTAATCAACCCCTGCCGGTTCCAGCACCTTTTTCTCTAACATGTTTAACATCGCTTCGGTGTCAAATTTTCCCTCAAAATAAAGTTCCTCATCCACCTTTATCGGTACATCCATTTCTTCCGGTGAACTGCCAAGGATTGTCCTCCAGCGTCCGGCTACTTTTCCACACATTTCCATAAATCTTTCATGGATATCCGGCTGTTCATTACAGGTCTGCAAAATCCTTTGTGCCACCTTTCTCCATGTAGGTGTCTCTATCCATTCTCCCGGTGCGAATTGGACTGCCAGCGGTTTTTTCCCTTTCAGTTCTGCTGGGGACACTGTGATAAGGCAGCGTTCCCGGATCGTATCTTTCACATTTGTATGCAGCTCCCCACTCCGATACATCTGGAGCAGTGCATCACATTTCGTGTTCACAAGCTGTAACATTTCCTCCCTCAGTTCTTCTATCAGTTGCTCATAATTCATACGCTTTTCTCCTCCTGTCACACAATCTTGTGTTTCTTTCTTCTATATAATCTTTCTTCCGCTTATTTCCCTATTACACACTTTTCTATTCCTATTGTTCTGCACTTGTTTCCTAGTTTTATGCCAACAATAAAACGCCCGGATCATCGGGCATTTTATTCTTACCATAAACTGGCAGGAATAACGTTTCCTATTTACTTGCTGCCATTCCTGCCGCAGTCTTACTCATATCGAATCTCCTGTTCCATGACTATGCCTGACTGGAACTGTATCAGCAGTTTCTCGCTGGATTCTACTTTGATGGTGGAGATCAGCCGTCTGACAAGGTCATTGTCAAACTCCGGTATCTGGCAGGTACTTGTGCTTAAGTAATGGTCGATATCTTGGATTCTCTGTTCATAGCTGTCAGCCATCCGTTTCTCGTTTCTGGCTGTTTTCTGTGCCTCTTTTAGGGCATTGATTTCCTCTGCTATGGTGCGGTAGCATTCATCAAACTCTGGTGTGTAGGAGCCGGTCTTTGCATTCTCTGCGATCAGTGCCACCATCTCTTCCTGCTTTTCTTTTATCTTTTCTTTTATCTTTTCTTCATATTCCCCGGACTCTTTTGCGGTGCTGTAGTTCCCGATGACATGGATGATGTTCTGCCGGAAGTTTTCCATAAATTCCATATCATCACTCGTGATCCTGTGGATGGCTTCCATCACCGCCCTGTTTAATGCGTTCTCTTCGAGTGTCTCGGATTCCTCGCATTTCTTCACTCCGTTAGTCAATCGGTTGCTGCATCTCCAGACAACTTTCTTTTTCCCGTTTCTCGCCCAGGTGACTCTCCGGTACTCCTGCCCGCATTTTCCGCAGATCAGCATGCCGGTCAGTGCATAGGTGGAGGAATACCTGCTCCTCTGGTTCTTCTTCCGGGTGACAGCCGCCTTGCATAAGGATGCCCTGCGCATCATCTCTTCCTGTACCCTGTAGAACAGCTCCTTCGGTATGATCGCCTCATGGTCATCTTCCACATAATACTGCGGTACGATTCCAGTGTTCTTGACTTTCTTTTTTGTCATGAAATCCACCGTGTAGGTTTTCTGCAGGAGTGCATCTCCCATGTATTTTTCATTGCGGAGCATTTTGTCTATTACCGTGGAATGCCATTTGTCCTGCCCTGTGGCGGTCTTGATGCCCTGCTCTTCCAGATGCTTTGCGATCTTCCCAGTACTGTAGCCCTCCAGATAAAGGCGGAAGATCAGCTTTACGATCTCTGCCTCTTCGGGTACGATGACCAGGTCCCCGTCCTCGTTTTTGGTGTATCCCATGAACTTTGTGCAGTTTACGATGACCTTGCCTTTTTCAAATTTCCTCACGACTCCCCAGCGGATGTTCTCGCTGATGTTGCGGCTCTCCTCCTGTGCCAGACTGCTCAAGATAGTGATAAGGATTTCGCCGGTTCCCTCCAGTGTATTGATCCCCTCTTTCTCGAACACCACCGCCACGTTCTTTTCCTTCAGTTTTCGGATGGTCACCAGCGAGTCTACCGTGTTCCTCGCAAACCTGCTGACCGACTTTGTAAGGATCATGTCGATCTTTCCGGCAAGGGCATCCTGTATCATGACATTAAAGTCTGCCCTCTTTTTGGTGTTTGTTCCACTCTTTCCGTCATCCGCATAAATGCCGGCATTTTTCCAGTTTTCGTTTTCGGATATCTTGCTGGTATAATACTCCACCTGTGCCTCATAGCTGCTGTCCTGCTCTTCCAGTTCCGTACTGACATGGCAATAGGCAGCGACCTTCATTTTCTTCTCTGACAGTTTCACATTCCGGTCATACTGCACCTTGGCAGGTATCATGCTGATCTTTTTTGCTGTTTCTGCCATCTGCTCTCCCTCCTAATCCTTGTATCCGGCTGTGACACGGCTCCCATTGATAAGCTCCACTTCTGCCATGTTTCCACCATGCACCCAGATGCGTGCGATTATTTTTCTATATAAATTTTCATCAAATGTTTCCAGTTCCTTTTTTCCTGCAAGGATGTTTTTGATCTCCTCTGTCCGGAACTCCCCATCCCTGACCTCCAGCGTCCGGTATCGTTCCTCTGCCCTTTCATAGAGCAGTTTCATCAGGTCTGTCTCTGTGCTTTCCTGCTCTTCTTTCATGTGCTGCAGGTTCCGCTCCAGAACCCGGTACTGAGGGCTGAGCTTTTCCTCCTGCCTTTGTACCCGGAGCAGGCCTTTGTTTCGTATCACTGCATTGATGGCTTCTACACACACCTGCTTTGCCTGCCCGTCTGTAATAAAACTGTTCCTGCAGTTTTTTGCTCTGCCAGTCACATAACTCTTGCACTTCCACTTGGCAGTGCCGCCACGCTCTTTTTTGTGGCTCGGCTGGATATGGCTGCATACTGCCCCGCATTCTGCACACCAGATGACACCTCCGAAGAGGATTCTCTCATCCCTGCCGGGCCTGTGGTCTGCCCTTCCAAGCTCTGCCCTCACCTTTTCCCGTCTGCACTGGACTCTCTCAAACAGTTCCTCTCCTATGAGCTGCGGATAGTAGTCTGTGCCAAGGTAGCTTGGGTTTTCCAGTATCCTGCCGATGGATGCGTGGGTCCAGGACACTTTCCCTTTTGCATTGCATATGTTTCTCCCTTTCAGGTTCTAGGCGATCCTGCCTGCCGCCACCCCGCTGTCATAGTCTGTAAATATCTGTTCCACAATTTTTCTCTGCTCTTCGCAGATGGTGATTTTTCCATCCACAACTTTATAGCCGATTGGCATGTGCCACTGCATCCTGTCTGCCTCCCCTCTCCGTCAGTTTCAGTCCGTTGTATAGGCAGAAGGTGATGTCGTGTTCTTTGGAGACCACGATCTTCTCCGCTGTCATTTTAAACAGTTGCTCGTCAAACTCCTCCCTTAATCCGTCCTGTTCTGCAATCAGTTGGATAAGCTGTTCGGTCCGTACAATTTCTTTTGTCCTCCGCAGCTTTCTGGTCAAAAGTGTCTTTTTTCTTCTGCATTCCGTCAGCTGCCAGCCAAGCTTGCTACTGCTCTCCATAAAAAGAGCAGAGTCCATATATCCTTTCCTCATGACTTGATTTAGGATTTGGCTCTGCCCGCTTATATCTTTGATTTCCTTATCCAGTTGTCTGATTTCCTCACTGTCCTGCCTTGCTGCCACAAGTTCTGTCAGCTCTTTTAACAGCGGCTCTAATATCGTTCCCTGATTGGTGTACAGCTTGTTCCACATGTCTGTAAAAGCCCGGTGCAGCACATCCTCTCGGATGGCTTTCATGCAGCAGCTCTCTTTATCCTCCACATGTCCGCTGCACGTCCAGATGATTTTCTCATAGGGTTTCCCGATGTAGATTTTCTGCCGCCGGAAGGTTCTTCCGCATTCCCCACAGATGATTCTGCCGGAAAACAGGTATCTTTTGGTGTAGTCACTCTTGTTCATGTGCAGTACATCCACCCGGTATGCCATCAGGTTCCGCACCGCTTCTGCCTCCTCATGTGTGACGATTGGCGGATGGCTGTCCTTGATGAGATACTGGTTTCTCTGTCCGTTGTTTACCCGGCGGACAAATGGGAACCTTGTTTCTGTATAGGTTCTCTGTTGTAGCATATCTCCCTCATAAATCGGATTTTTCAGAATGTCCTGTATCACCCCGTCCTGCCACTTTTCTGCACCCCGGATTGTCGGAATGCCTTTCTGGTTCAGTGCCTTTGCTATCACATACACTCCCATGCCGTTTAGGTAGGATTCATAAATCCACCTTACGGTTTCTGCCTCGGATTCTATGATGACTAAATTTCCATCCTCATCTTTTCCATAGCCATACGCTGGTGTGGATATGATATAGGTTCCATCCTGAAAGCGTTTCTGTATCGCCCAGCGGTTGTTGCTTGAGATGTTTTCTGATTCCCCCTGCGCCACCGATGCCAGGATGGTAATGAACAGCTCGCTTTTTTCTGACAGCGTGTTGATGTTCTCTTTTTCAAAGTAGATTCCAACGCCAATCTCCTTCAGCTTTCGGATGGTCTGGATGCACTCCACCGTATTTCTTGCAAATCTTGTGATGGATTTCGTAAGGATCAGGTCGATGTTCCCATCCTCACAGTCTGCGATCATCATCTGGAACTCATCCCTGTGCTTTACGTTTGTTCCGCTGATTCCTTCATCCGCATACACCCCTGCAAACTCCCACAGGGGGTTGCTCTCGATTTTTTCCGTATAGTACTCGACCTGTGCAGTATAGGAAGTTGCCTGTGCCTGACTGCCGGTACTGACTCTGGCATATCCGCACACTTTCAGCCTGCGTTCTTCCTGTGTATGTTTCTGCGCTTTTGCTGCCTTTATGACAGTCACTTTTTTTGCCATGCTTTTTTCTCCTTTCCCAGTATTTTCAAGGGTTTGCACTCCCTGTCAGCAACATACACTACCACATAGTCCTTTATATATCCAGTGTTATTACAGATATACTTTTGCTAATTCCGGGGAGAAAGTCTTGACATTCAAAACCCGGATTTTTTCCCATTCTTCCTCGGTTAACAGCTTATCTTCATGCATCCTTTTTAAGAGAAATTCGGCAATCTTATACCGCACCTCATTCGCTCCGCCTTCCATCATCTTTTCCCTTTTTCCTCCCGCAATTTAAGAACGTTAAATTCATTCTCCCAAGCCAAACACTTTTGCCCAGAAGAAACACCTTTACATCATCCCGATTTCAGCCATGGTTGCAGCCTCATCTTCTTCCCGGAAATACTGTTCCGATACATCCCTGCTGACTGAAAGCACCTCTCCCGCGTCCTTTTCTCCCATCTGGATCGGGATTAAGAACGGATGAATTTCCTTACAGAATTCCTGATTGGGACAGCTATTGATAAAATAGCCGCAGGTATCTAATATCAGCCTGTCACACATATCTGTGATGACGATCTTTTCGGCTTCAAACATGTGGCTGCCGATATAATTTGCGATATTTTCTGCCGTGGTCGAGATATAGTCCTCTTTCCGCTCCCCTCCATCACTCGGATAAAGATAGGCATATCCTGCCCTCTCCGTTTCAAAAATCCTTAACATCATTTCGGTATCTTCTTTCTTCATCTCCTGTTTTCCTCCATTCCCCATTTTTCAGCTTTTCTTAACTCCACAAGAATACGGCGGAAGTTCCCCTCCGCCGCATGGTTTCTGTAATTAAGTCTTACTGCCATAATCCTTCACTTCATAAATAAAAAGTGTCTGTCCCTATTCGTCACTACTCCCCGGAACCAAAACGCCGCCAAAACAGAGAAGAAAAAATCCCAAAGCCGGCATTTCATGGGCAGTCAGTCCAGACTGTCTTTGGTCCCTGCCACTCGGACAGGCAGACATCA
>OKTX01000464.1_pt1 | contig 26258 bp, 23 predicted proteins | sample 1606261 | NCBI WGS metagenome assembly OKTX01 (sample SAMEA3879543, study PRJEB24766) | human gut metagenome | biome: human-associated habitat; feature: feces | place: USA | collected 1985/1987 | reverse complement strand
TCTTATGGTTCATAGTTCCACAGGTCGATGCTGCCGTCGTCCAGTATGGAGAACTCCAGAGCGCTCTGCGCACGGCGGAAGACGGGGCCGTAATCCTTCGCGGTCCGGACGGGGTACTGGAGGAGGCTCTCCTGATGCGTGTAGTTGCTCCGCGAGGCGAGGAAGGTCGTCTCACCGTCTGTCTCCTCGGTGCTATAGGCGACATAGCCGCGCCGATTTTTCCCGCGCGAGGGCAGGGAGAATTCGGCGGAAATATCCTCCAGGTGATAGGTCCTTCCGAACCAGTTGGTCACCGTGTAACGCTCGACGGTAAGGGAGGCACAGGGCGCGGCGTAGGCATTCCCCTCCGCGTCGTCGTAGAGCACGCGTCCCGTCGGCGCACCGTCGTCGGGACGCCAACTGTCGTCCTCATAGTAGGCGGGCCAGAGGCGGACGAGCTCCGTTCCGCGGAATTTCACCTCCTCCGTCCAGCGGAAGTGGTGGAGGACGCGCCAGCGCTCCGCTTCGCCGGGCAGCCGCACGGCGACGTCGGTGAAGTGCAGCTCCCTGACATCGTAGACGGTCGAGATGTGCGTCGAGCTGCCGAAGTCCTCGCGCACCTCGCGGCCGCCGTTCATCGGCTTATCCGCCTCGTGCACTACAACGAGCGTCGCGCCGCGGCAGGCAAGCAGATCGTCCTCGCTGAGGTCGTTCAGCGCGTCCTCGGGATAGCCAAAAGCAAGCAGCTCCGCGCGAATTTCAACAGCCTCAGCGCTGAGGCTGCCGCTCTCCGGCTGCCAGTCCATGCGATAGCTGCCGAAGAAGAGATAGCCGCAGGCGATGCCGACGGCGAGCAGCGCCGCGATGACCCTGATCAGCGTCTCGTCCGAGAGACGCACCGGCGCGGGCGTGAGCGCGTAGCCGCTCTCCTCCATCTCGCGGGAGAGACGGAAGAGGCTGCGCAGAATGAGAATATAGCAGCCGAGCATCGCAAGGCCGAGCAGCAGACCGCTGTACTGGACATAGGCCAGCGTGAGGACCGCCGCATACCAAATGAGCAGCGCGGCTGCGGGGGCGACGCCCCCTCCTGTCCCCGCCTTTTTCTGCATTGCGCGTAATGCCTGCCAGAAGCAGAAGAAGAGCAGCATCTGCACCGCGAGCATGGCATAGGTCAGCGCCGTCCCCACGGAGGAGGCGTATACGGCGTTGGAATAGATTGTCGCGTTGAGAACGATGCAGGGCAGGAACAGCGCCGCGCGCAGCACGGCGAGCAGCCAGCACGCGCGAAACCAGCGGTTCTCCCGCCGCAGCGGACGGAAGCCGAGCAGCTGCAGGATCACGCCGATGGTCGGCAGCAGATAGTTCAGGCAGAAAAAGTTGAGCGTGATGGAGCACAGAGCGCTGCCGCCGAGAATATTTCCGATCGCGCGGCGCCACGGCGTGACGTCCCGTGCGACGTCGTCGGGCGGAAGCTCGGGCGCGGCGGACTCGAGCAGAGCGTCAAATTCGCGGTCGTTCATGCGTCGTCACCTCCCAGCGCCTTGCGCAATGCCTTTTTGATGCGGTAGAGCCGCCCCTCCACAGCGCGCTCCGTCGTTCCCAGCTCCGCGGCGATCTGCGCGGTGGACTGGCGGTAGTAATACTTGCGGTAAAAGAGCAGCCGGTCCCGCTGCGGCAGCGCGGTCAGCGCGCGCTCGAGCGCCTGTCGGCGCTCCTGCTGCAAGAGCCGCTCCTCGGGCGTCGGCTCGGCGGAGGGCAGGTCGCCCGAAAGCTCCTCGCTGCCGCCGGACTTTTTCCGCGTGCGCGTGAGCGCCGTGAGCCATGCCGTCCACGAGCCGCGCGCGGGATCGTAGGTCCCGAATTTCTCCCACACGCGCAGCGCGGCGTCGGAAAGGCACTCCTCGCGGTCCTGCGCGTCCGGCACGATGGGCGCGATGATGTAGCGCATCAGCGGCGCGTAGTGGCGCAGCAGCGCCTCCGCGCCGCGCTCGTCCCCGGCGCGGAGAAGCGCCAGGACCTCCTGCTCGTGCATCTGCCCACCTCCCTGTGAAAGCCGTTTGCTCTATCATACACGCTCCGCGCGAAAAACCCACGAAAAAACGGAAGCCGCGGTGAAAAGCGGCTCCCGTTTCTTGACTTTATTCCGCGCTCGGCGCTGCGCCCGGTGCTCCGCCGCCGCTTCCGCCGCGTCCGCCCCGGCGTCCGCGCCCGCCGCGATGATGCCGGCGGCGCGCGCTCTTTTCACCCTCGCCGCCCTCGGCGGGCTTCCTTTCGGCAGAGGGGACAGGAGACTTTTTCTCACCCTCCCGGCGCTCGGTCGGTCTGCGGCGCTCGCCGCCCTTGTCGGCGGGCCTTTCCGCGTTCCTTTCGGGACGCTTTTCCTTGCCGCCGCTCTCGGCGGCCTCCGGCTTTGCCTCGGTGCGGCCCTCTCCGCCGCGTCCGCGGCCGCCCCGGCGTCCGCGTCCCCCGCGGCGACGGCGCTCACGCTTCTCACCGCTCTCCTCGGCGGCAGGCGTTTCCGGCACAGCGGGAGCATCGGGCTCGGAGAGCTCCAGCGCGCGGAACACGGGCGAGGGAACGGCATCCAGCTCGCTCTCCGCGTCCTGCTTTACGAAGCGGGCGGGGCGCTCGGCGGGGATCTCGATGCCCTCGCGCGAGCCCTTGCCGTTGCGCAGCACGCGGATCTCGCAGCCGTGATAGCTCTTCTGCCCCTCGGACGAGTCGTCCAGCCGGACGCTGACCGTCTCGCGCACGAGGTTCACGGCGCTGACGTTGCCGGGGCCATCGGGCGTGAGGACGAAGGAATCATTCTTCGGCATCCGCTTCACGGCGTCCTCGTAGGCCGCCTGCTCGTACTTCAGGCAGCACATGAGGCGACCGCACGCGCCGGAAATTTTCGTAGGATTCAGGCTGAGATTCTGTGTCTTGGCCATCTTGATGGACACGGGCACAAAATCGTCCAGAAACTGCGCGCAGCAGAACGGACGGCCGCAGATGCCGAGGCCGCCGAGCATTTTGGCCTCGTCGCGCACGCCGATCTGACGCAGCTCGATGCGGGCGCGGAACACGCCCGCGAGGTCGCGCACGAGCTCGCGGAAGTCCACGCGCCCCTCGGAGGTGAAGAAGAACACGATCTTGCTGCCGTCAAAGCTGCACTCCACGCGCACGAGCTTCATGTCCAGCCCGCGCTCGGCGATCTTCCGCTGGCAGATGCCGAAGGCATCCTTCTCGCGTTGACGGTTGTACTCCATGGTGCGGCGGTCGTTTTCCGTCGCGATGCGCACGAGAGCGCGCAGAGGACGGACGACCGCGCCGTCGTCCACCTCGTGGTTGCCGGTCAGGCACTGGGCGTATTCGGTGCCCTGCGCCGTCTCGACGATGACGAACTGACCCGCCTCCACGGCGATGCCGTGCGGGTCGAAATAATACTCCTTGCAGCCGCCGCGAAAGCGGACGCCAATCACTTCAGTCAAAGGATCTCCTCCAATTCAACGGCGAGGCCGCCGAGCAGCGGGCCGACGCCGACATTATATTCACAATGGTTTCGATAGGTCTCCAGCAGCTCTATTGTGCCGAGGATCTGCGCTTTTGTCAAGCGGGAGCCGAGGACGGCGCGCAGCGCCTGCTCGTCGCGCGGCTCGGCGGGGGGCGCGCCGCAGAGCGTGCAGAGCGCGTCGGCGAGGATCACGCGCGCGCCCTCAAAGAGCGCGGCAAGCTCCTCGCGGGTTGCCTTGGCCGTTTCCAGCTTCAGCAGAAAGGCGGCGCGCGCGGCGGCGCGGCCCTCGGCGATCAGACGGAGCAGCTCACGCGTGCGCTCGTCGTCCTCGCCGACGGTCCCCGCCGGCGGGAGCTTGACCTCCACGCAGCGCGAGCGGATGGTGGGCAGCAGAACGCTTGCGTTCTCCGCGCAGAAAAGAAAGGCGGCGTAGGGCGGCCCCTCCTCCACGGTCTTGAGCAGCACATTCTGATCCTTTTCGTTCAGCCGCGTGCAGTCGGGGAAGATGTATACCTTGCACGCGCCCTCGTTCGGGCGGATGAAGGCGTCCGTCCGCACGCCGCGGATGACGTCCACGCTCAGCTCGGCGTGCTCGTCGTCGCGCACGGTGAGGACGTCGGGATGGATGTCCGCGAGCACTTTGCGGCAGTGCGCGCAGACCAGACAGGGCTTGTCCGTACCGGTACACTCCAGCGCGGCAGCGGCGTAATGCGCCGCGGCGTTCCGGTCGCCCGCTCCCGAGAGGATGAGCGCGTGGCTCAGCGCGCCGCGGCTCGCGGCGGCGCGGAGACGCGCAGCGGTATTCGTTTTTGCAAAGGCCGACAGCTCCATGCGCTCCTCCGGACAATATAACTACAACATACAGTATAACGCAAAAAAACACGGAGTGCAAGAAAAGTTACGGGGAAATGCACAGCTCAAAGAGAAAATCTATAAAACATTTTGAATTTTTTCGGCGGAATTTCTTGCAAGTTTGGAAAAACCTGTCTATAATATAAAAGCTTATGAACGATTGGGATCAAAAACCATAGATACTTTGTAAATTGGAGGAACATTATGAGCAAAAAGTATTGTTACCTGTTTACCGAGGGCAACGCCAATATGCGCGAGCTGCTCGGCGGTAAGGGCGCGAACCTGGCCGAGATGACCAACATCGGCCTGCCGGTCCCGCAGGGCTTCACCATCACCACCGAGGCCTGCACCCAGTATTATGAGGACGGCCGCCAGATCAACGACGAGATCTTCGCCGAGATCATGGAGTATGTGGAAAAGATGGAGAAGATCACCGGCAAGAAGTTCGGCGACCTCCACAATCCTCTGCTCGTTTCCGTCCGCTCCGGCGCGCGCGCGTCCATGCCCGGCATGATGGATACCATCCTGAACCTCGGCCTCAATGAGGATGTTGTGAACGTCATCGCCGAGAAGTCCAACAATCCCCGCTGGGCGTGGGACTGCTACCGCCGCTTCATCCAGATGTATTCCGACGTTGTTATGGAGGTCGGCAAGAAGTACTTCGAGCAGCTCATTGACCAGATGAAGGAGAAGAAGGGCGTCACCCTCGACGTCGAGCTGACCGCCGACGACCTCAAGGAGCTCGCGGGCCAGTTCAAGGCCGAGTACAAGGCCAAGATCGGCGAGGACTTCCCCACCGACCCGAAGGAGCAGCTCATGGGCGCGATCAAGGCGGTCTTCCGCAGCTGGGACAACCCCCGCGCGAACGTCTATCGCCGCGACAATGATATCCCCTACTCCTGGGGCACCGCCGTCAACGTCCAGTCCATGGCGTTCGGCAACATGGGCGACGACTGCGGCACCGGCGTTGCCTTCACCCGCAACCCCGCCACCGGCGAGAAGAAGCTCATGGGCGAGTTCCTGACCAACGCCCAGGGCGAGGACGTCGTTGCCGGCGTCCGCACCCCGATGCCCATTGCCGAGATGGCCGAGAAGTTCCCCGAGGCGTTCAAGCAGTTCGAGGACGTCTGCAAGATCCTTGAGGATCATTACCGCGATATGCAGGATATGGAGTTCACCGTCGAGCACGGCAAGCTCTATATGCTCCAGACCCGTAACGGCAAGCGCACCCCCGCCGCCGCTCTCAAGATCGCCTGCGACCTCGTGGACGAGGGCATGATCGACGAGAAGAAGGCCGTCGCCATGATCGAGCCTCGCTCTCTCGACACGCTGCTCCATCCCCAGTTCGATACCGAGGTCCTCAAGAAGACCCCCGTTATCGGCAAGGCGCTGCCCGCCTCTCCCGGCGCGGCCTGCGGCAAGATCGTCTTCTCCGCCGAGGACGCCAAGGCGTGGAAGGAGCGCGGCGAGAAGGTCGTGCTCGTCCGTCTCGAGACCTCTCCCGAGGACATTGAGGGCATGAAGGCCTCTCAGGGCATCCTGACCGTCCGCGGCGGCATGACCTCCCACGCGGCCGTCGTGGCGCGCGGCATGGGCAAGTGCTGTGTCTCCGGCTGCGGCGACATCAAGATGGACGAGGAGAACAAGCAGTTCGAGCTCGCCGGCAAGGTCTACCACGAGGGCGATTGGCTCTCCATTGACGGCTCCACCGGCAACATCTACGACGGCGCAGTCCCCACGGTCGACGCCTCCATCGGCGGCGAGTTCGGCCGCGTCATGGGCTGGGCGGACAAGTATCGCCGTCTGGGCGTCCGCACCAACGCCGATAACCCGCACGATACCGCGCAGGCGGTCAAGTTCGGCGCCGAGGGCATCGGTCTCTGCCGCACCGAGCACATGTTCTTCGAGGCCGACCGCATCCCCGCCATCCGCGAGATGATCTGCTCCGACACCGTTGAGCAGCGCGAGAAGGCGCTCGCCAAGCTCGAGCCGATGCAGCAGGGCGACTTCGAGGCTATGTATATTGCCCTTGAGGGCCGTCCGATGACCGTCCGCTTCCTCGATCCCCCGCTGCATGAGTTCGTCCCCACCGAGGAGGCCGACATCGCCCAGCTCGCCAAGGATATGGGCAAGAGCGTTGCCGAGATCAAGAACATCATCGCCTCCCTGCATGAGTTCAACCCGATGATGGGTCACCGCGGCTGCCGTCTGGCCGTCACCTTCCCCGAGATCGCCGCGATGCAGACCCGCGCGGTCATCAAGGCTGCGCTCAATGTCAACGCCAAGCATCCCGATTGGCACATCGTGCCCGAGATCATGATCCCGCTCGTCGGCGAGGTCAAGGAGCTCAAGTACGTCAAGGACGTCGTCGTCAAGACCGCGGACGAGATCATCTCCTCCGTCAGGTCCGACATGAAGTATAAGGTCGGCACCATGATCGAGATCCCGCGCGCCGCTCTGACCGCGGACGAGATCGCCAAGGAAGCGGACTTCTTCTCCTTCGGCACCAACGACCTGACCCAGATGACCTTCGGCTTCAGCCGTGACGACGCCGGCAAGTTCCTCGGCGCGTACTACGACAAGAAGATCTACGAGAACGACCCGTTCGCCAAGCTCGATCAGGTCGGCGTGGGCAAGCTCGTGAAGATGGCCGCTACCATGGGCCGCGAGTCCAATCCCGACATCCACCTCGGCATCTGCGGCGAGCACGGCGGCGATCCCGCTTCCGTCGAGTTCTGCCACAAGGTCGGTCTGGACTATGTTTCCTGCTCCCCGTTCCGTGTGCCCATCGCCCGCCTTGCTGCCGCACAGGCTGCGATAAAGGAAATGTGAGCGATCTTTTGAGCGTTCACAAAGCGGCTTGAAGCTTGCAAACCTTTGATGTGACTGCGTTTGCAGACATCATTGGCTGAAAACAGACAAAAATCCGGTATTGTTCCGTTTGGAGCGATACCGGATTTTTTTGCATCTTCTGCGGGGCAGGTTGAGAAAAACCGCGTCATGGATAGATTCCGTGTGCCGCCGGTACTCTGAATGGCACTCTGAATGGCACGCGGAAGCGGCACTCGGAAGGGTTGGGGCATTAACATGACAAAGGAGGACACAGACAAGGAGGATGACGGTGGAACCGGCGGTGATGATGCTCCTGGAGGAGATCAGGCAGAGAGTGGTGGCACAGTCGGTGCTGCTGATAGCCATATTTCTGATGCTGACAGCGGCACTGCTGGCATCGTTGATGAAATGGCTGTACAGAAGGCTGGAAGCCCTGATCACAGAGATCATGGTGAAGGCAGCACAACAGGCACAGCAGAACCCGCAGGAGACACAGTTCCCGAAGGAGGACTGAGTAATCTCGATTCCATCTTCCCCGCTGTGGTTGCTGTTCCTGCGGAAGTAGTGGATCGACTTAATGAGCTGCTTGCTGATACAACTGATGAACCCGCCACAGACAGTAAGCAGGCCGAACCTCAGCCTACAATGGGAAAAGTTGAACAGGTTCCCCAGGATGAGCAGATTCACTCTTCCCTCTCCGAACCTGAGATTTCCGGTGCTGATACAAATGACAAAGTGAAACCCGAGCCTGATGCAAACCCTGAGAGCAGCAGCTCCAAGAAGCCCAAGCAGAAGAAATCCAAGGCCAAGACAAAGTAAAATCCCCTCATTGGCATAAGTCCAACAGCCATGGCCGGGAACCATTGCGATTACTGCATTTCCTGCGTTTTGCTCATGGCGGTGTTATAATTATTTCGTGAGGTGATCCTATCCGGTTCCCGCGCACGAGAGGACTTCCGCCGCACAAGCGACGGCACACGCCAAATGCCGGAAATGCCAGAAAGGACTTTACTTATGCGGCGCAGCCCTGTATAATCGTTTAAGATGGAAAATCGTCGAAAGACTATGCTGCAGGGCCATATGTCTGAGCGGAAGAGCCCCTATGATCGACCGACCGCACTCTTAAGGCAACACCGCGCAGTGAAAGCTGCGGTATTGCCTTAGCAGGACTGCGGTCAGTTTCTTTCTCTGCGAAAGGAGGGAGCATCGGTGAACCGCGTGTTCCGCGAGGAAAAGAAATATCTGATCTCGCTGCCGGAGGCGCTGCAAGCCTGCCATCGGCTCGCGCAGGTCATGCACGAGGACCCGCACAACGGCATAAGCGGCTACCCTGTCCGCTCACTTTACTTCGATACGCTCGACGACAGGGACTTCCGCGAAAAGGCAGCGGGCGTGGAGCTGCGGCGCAAGCTGCGCCTGCGCTGCTACGATCCGGCGGCAGACTTCGCCATGCTGGAGATGAAGCAGAAGCAGGGCGCAAGCCAGCTCAAGCGCTCTCTGCGCGTGACACGGGAGGATGCCCAAGCGCTCACGCGCGGCGACTACGCGCCGCTGCTGCGGTATCCGGAGTCTTTTGCCGCGGAGTGCTACGCGCTGATGCACAGCCGGTGCTATCGCCCCAAAACGATCGTAGAATACGACCGCAAGGCATTTATCGCCAAGGAGAACAAAATACGCATTACCTTTGACAGCCGCATTGTTTCCACCGAGAGCTGCTTCGACCTTTTTTCGCCGCGGCTGAACATGAACCCCGTGCTCGATCCGTACTGCGTGGTGCTTGAGGTCAAGTACAACGGCTTTCTGCTCGATTATCTTCGCGAGCTGATCAACAGCGTGGATCGCAGTGAGCTTTCTGTCAGCAAATATGTGCTTGCCCGCCAAAACGGATGTCAGACGAGGCTATAGGAGGAAAACACCATGAGACAACAGATCCTGAACCTTTTTACCACACCCCGCGATATGTCGTGGGAGGATATTCTGCTCAATATCGTCCTTGCCGCCGTGCTGGGCTTTTTTATCTTCCTGTCCTACGCCATCTCCCACCGCGGGACGATCTACAGCCGCAAGTTCAACGCCTCACTCGTCATTCTCGCGGTGCTGACGGGGACGGTCATGACCGTCATCGGCAACAACATCGCGCTGTCTCTCGGTATGGTGGGCGCGCTGTCCATCGTCCGCTTCCGCACCGCCATCAAGGACTCGCGCGATACGGTTCATATTTTTTGGTCCATCATTGTCGGCATTTGCTGCGGCGTGGGCGATTATGCCGTGGCCTGCATCGGCAGCGCCGTGACCTTCGCGGTGATCCTGCTGCTCGGCTGCATCAAGAGCGATAACCGGATGCTGCTCATCATCCGCGCCCACCGCAGCAAGCAGGAGCCGATCAAGGCGCAGGTCTACAAGCTCTTTCGCGCCAAAGCGACGCTGCGTGTGGAAAACACGACGGAGGATACGGTCGAACTGATCTACGAGATCACGCAAAAGCTCCTGCGCCGCGCGGAGCAGACAACGCCGGACATTCCCGGCAGCATCTATTCGCTGGGAAGCATCGACTATGTCAATCTTGTCATGCAGAACGACGAGGTGTCGAACTGAGAAACCGGAAAGAGGGGAGCGGAGACGAACATGAAATACAAGCGAATGGCTCTTGCGGCCTGTGCGCTGCTGCTCCTCCTATCCGCAACAAACCTGTCAGCCGTGCTGACCGATGAGCACCCACGCTATCAGCATCTTGAGCGCCCCGCCTATACACCCTGTGCCGACCACGGAGAAGATTTGCTCTGCTCTCATCTGCCGCTCGTGCTCATCGACACCGGCGGAGAGGCGATCCCGGGCGTTCCCATCCGCGACGGCGACGGGAGCCGAAGCAACGACACCTTCACCACGACCGCGGACGGCGGAACGCTGCTGCGCGCTGCGATCTCTGTGATCGACCACGCTGCCGGAAATAACCATCCGGACGATGCGCCGACGATGGAGAGCGTCATTGATATCCGTGTGCGCGGCAACTCCTCACGCTATTTTGATAAGCACAGCTATCTTGTCAAGACGCTGACGGACGACGGTGCGGCCTCGCGCGATGTCGCCATGCTGGGGATGGATGCCTTCGACGAGTGGGCGCTGCATGGGCCGTACCTCGATAAGACGCTCATCCGCAATTATATGTGGTACAATCTTGCGGGCGAGATCATGGACTACGCGCCGAATGTGCGCTTCTGCGAGGTACTGCTCAACGGAGTGTATCAGGGGCTTTATGTTATGACGGAGACTGTCAGCTCCGGCGCGGATGCCCGCTTGAAGCTCACGGAGCCGTCGAAGGACACGGTGCAGACGAGCTATGCTCTGCGCCTTGACCGCGGCAGCGGCAACGAGGTCAAAAACATCGAGACCTTCTCCCAATACGCCCTGCGAAATCTGCAGGATATGGACATCGTCTATCCGGGAACAAAATGGCTTACGCCGGAGCGCGCGGCGTGGATCGCACAGGATTTCTCCGACTTTGAAAAGTCACTCTACTCCTATGACTATGATACCGAGCCCTATGCATGGTGGGAGCAGGCGGACATGAGCTCTTTCGTGGACTACTTTATCCTCAACGAGTTTACCTGCAACTATGATGCGGGCTGGCTTTCCACCTATATCTACAGGGATGTGCGCGGCAAATACAAAATGTGCATCTGGGACTTCAACTCCGCCTGTGACAACTACAGTCATCCGGTCACAGAGCCGCAGCATTTTGAGCTGCAATACAATGTCTGGTACTATATGCTCAGCAAGGACGAGGACTTTATGAACGCCGTGATCGAGCGCTACCGTGCGCTGCGGCAGGGTGTCCTGAGCGATGTATATCTCAACGGCTATATGGATGCCGTGGTGGAATGGCTCGGCCCCACCGTCGACCGCAATTTCTCCGTCTGGGGCTACGCGCTGGATAAAAATATGCTCTCACCCGCAGAGCGAAACCCGCACACGCACACCGAGGCCGTCGCGCAGATGAAGCGCTTCTGCACGGAGCGCGGCGCGTGGATGGACGAGCACATCGACATTCTGCGCCAGTACAGCCACGAATCCAGAAATAAGAAATTCAACCACTGAGAAAGCGAGGGCGGAGCCGTGAAAAAATTTATCATCGCGCTTTCCGCTCTGATCCTGCTCTATCTTGCTTATGACACGGCGCGCTACCGGCTGGGATGGTACATCGACCTGAAGCCGGACGAGCCGGTGACGGCCTTTATGACCACGGATACGCAAAGCATTTACATGGATCGCGGCAGCGGTCCCGAGCCGTTTACCGTTAAGGGCGTAAACCTCGGCGTCGGCCTTCCGGGCGAGTGGGCGACGGACTACGCCATCGACAGGGAGACCTACCTGCGCTGGTTCGGGCAGATGCAGGAGATGGGCGCCAATACCGTACGCGTTTACATTACGCTGCATGACGATTTTTATAATGCCTTCTATGAATACAACACGCTGCGCGAGGAGAACGGCGAGGAGCCGCTCTGGCTGATCCACGGCGTGTGGATCAACGACTATGTGCAGAATTCCCACCGCGACGCCTACGATAAGGACTTTCTCGATGCGTTTATCGAGGACGGGCGCACGCTGGTCGACGTTCTGCACGGCAACAAGAAGATCTCGCTCGGGCGGGGCACGGGATCGGGCTTTTACAATAAGGATGTTTCCCGCTGGGTCATCGGCTATATTCTCGGTGTGGAGTGGGAGGATGTGACCGTCGCCTACACCGACCACAAGTATCCCGATATGGCGCCTTATCAGGGCGCGTATCTCTCCGCGACGGAGGACGCCTCCGCCTTTGAGTCCATGCTGGCGCAGGCGGGCGACCGGATCATTGAATACGAGAGCCGCCGCTATAAGAGCCAGCGGCTCGTCGCCTTCTCCAACTGGCCGACCACCGATCCGTTCCTCTATCCGGAGGATATCACGACCTTTTTTATGAAGTGCGCGCAGGTGGATGTGGAGCATATCCGTGCGGAGGACGCCTTTCTTGCCGGGCAATTCGTTTCCTATCATGTCTATCCCTACTATCCCGACTATCTCAACTATAGCCTCAACCCCGCGGTGATGGACCGTACGCCCATCTGGGACGGCAAGGCCGTCATCTCTCGTGTGGAGACCGGTCCCGGCACGCCCATCGGTTCCGTGCTGCACCGATCGGACTTCTACGATGAGACCGGCGCGGTGAACACCTACCTTGCCTATCTGCGCGCCCTGCGGCGGCATCACACGATGCCCGTCGTCATCTCCGAGTTCGGCGTTTCCACGGGACGCGGCATGGCGCAGAGGGACCAGAACACCGGCCGCAATCAGGGCCACATGTCCGAGCAGGAGCAGGGGCAGGCCCTTGCGGAATGCTGGGAGGATATTATGACGTCCGGCTGCGCGGGCGGCTGTGTGTTTACCTGGCAGGACGAATGGTTCAAGCGCACCTGGAACACCATGCACGCGGTGAATCTCCAGCGCACGCCGTACTGGAGCGACTATCAGACCAACGAGCAGTATTTCGGTCTGCTCTCCTTCGACCCCGGCGAGAAGGAAAGCGTCTGCTATGTGGACGGCGACCTCTCGGAGTGGACGGAGGAGGATAAACTCTTCGACACGGGCGAGCGAGCGCTTTCCATGAAGTACGATGAGCGCTATATCTACCTTCTGGCCTATCAGAAGGGCTTTGCAAACGGGGAAAAGCGGATGTTTATCCCCATCGACACCACGCCGAAGACCGGCAGCACCTACTGTAAAAACTATGGCCTGCGCTTTGACCGCGCGGTTGATTTCGTCCTTGCCATCGACGGCAGAGAGAACAGCCGCCTCGTGGTGCAGGAGCGCTATGAGGTGCTGCGCGCCATGTTCTACCACGAAACGCACGACGAGGATGCCTACCTTGACCCGCCGGACGCAGACACACCGCTGTTCAAGCCCATCGAATTGATGCTCCAGACGGCGACGCCGCTGCTCACCGGAAACTGGCAGGCCAGCTCGGAGGTTTACGAAACGGGCAGGCTGCTCTATGGAAACGCGAACCCGTCGTCGCCCGATTTCAACTCATTGGCAGACTTTATCTTTGCGGGCGACTATGTGGAGCTGAAGCTGCCCTGGCAGCTTCTGAACTTTTCAGACCCCTCGCGCATGACCATCCACGACGATTACTATGAAAACTACGGTGTGGACTACATCACCATCGACACGATGTACCTGGGCCTGACAGACGGTGAGGACGAAGGGCGCGCGGCGCTCTGTCCCGCCGCGCTCGAGGGCTGGGGGAACAGGGTAGCTTATCACGAACGGCTGAAGGCTTCGTATGATGCGATGCGGAGACTCTGGCGGTAAGAAAGAGAAAGGGGAGAGCGCCGGTGCCTGTTGAAATTCTGATCTACATCTACCTCGGTATGTGCGCCGGCATGATCCTCTTTAACATTGCAACGGCGCTCCTTTCGCGGCGCAGGGAGCATCGGTCCTTCCGCGACGGCATCCGCCTTGAGCTGACGGTCTCGCGGGAGCTTGACCGTCTCGCGGAGACCGGAGCGGTCAGCGAGAGACGCCGCGCTGGAGCGCCTGTGCGTGAGGCGGCCAGAGCTGACCCGCTCCTATCTGACGGCGCTTAACGGTGTGACGATCACGCTGGCAGAGGATTACTGCCGCCGCGATGAGATCGAGGCGGCGTATTTTCCGTATATCATCCGGAAATACCGGCTTCTCGACGGGCAGGAGAACGAGGCGCTGAAAACGATGCTGCTCGACCTGTTGCATGAATCGAGCATCTACTGCCGCGAGAATGCCATGCAGGCGCTCTACACCTCGGGCGACGCGCAGATCATCGTGCGTGCGCTGCGGATCATCGACGCAAGCAGCCTCTATTATCACAGCAAGCTCCTCTCCGACGGCTTGCTGAACTACACGGGCGACACATGGGAGCTTGCCGACGCGCTTTGGGAGGCGTTTGATGCGTTTCAGCCGTGGATGCAGGTGACGCTGCTCAACTATTTCCGCTTTTCCTCCGGCGCATACTGCGAGAAAATACACGCGCTCCTCAACGATCCCGCGCAGGACGACGAGGTGCGCTTTGCCTGTCTGCGCTATCTTGGCCGCTATCCCTACCCGCCCGCCTACGCCGATCTGCTGCGCTATGCGACGCCCTCGGAAAACGCGCGCTGGGAGTATGCAGCCATCGCCTCGTCGGTGCTGGCGAGCTATCCGGGGGAGCAGACTGCGGCGGTGCTGAAGAGGAACCTCTATCATCCCAACTGGTATATCCGCTTCAACGCGTCAAAAAGTCTGGAGCAGCTCGGCTTCGGCTACCGCGATCTGATCGACGTGATCGAGGGGCACGACCGCTACGCCTCCGAGATCCTGCGCTATCGCTTTGATGTGCGGGAGCTGGAGGAGCGAAAGGAGGACGCAGTATGTACGACGGTATAAAGCTGTTTCTTGAGTGGGTGGGCTATTTCTTTATCGCTTATCTGATCGGCTACTCGACCTTCCTGTTTCTGTCGGTCGTCGTCGGCTCACTTGAGCTGTACAAGCACCGCCGGCAGGAAATGCTCAAAAGCATTCTGCCCTCGGATTACTACCTGCCCATCAGTATCATCGTTCCCGCCTACAATGAGGAGGTCACCGTGGCAGACACCGTGCGCTCACTGCTTGCGCTCGACTACCGCTCCTATGAGATCATCGTGGTGGACGACGGATCGAAGGACCGCACCTCGGAGGTGTTGGCCGAGACATTTGATATGCACCTTGTTCACCGGCCCATTCGCCGACAGATCAACTGTCAGCGCGAGGAATACGTCTATGAGACACGCGCACAGAAGGTAGCGGTGACGCTCATCCGAAAAAAGAACGGCGGCAAGGCAGACGCGCTGAACATGGGCATCAACGCCGCAAATTTCCCGTACTTTATCTGCATGGACGCGGACTCCGTTCTGCAGTACGACTCTCTGCGCCGCATCGCCCAGCCGATATTGGAAAACGGCAATGTGGTGGCGGTGGGCGGCATCGTCCGCATCTCCAACGATGTTGAGCTGGAAAACGGACGGGTGAAGCATTACCGGCTGCCGCGCAATATTCTCGCCTTCATGCAGGTGCTGGAATATGACCGTTCGTTTCTTGCCTCCCGCATTCTCTTTGACCGCTTCAACGGCTCGCTCATCATTTCCGGCGCCTTCGGGCTGTTCAAAAAGGATACCGTCATCGCGGCAGGGGGCTATGACAGCGGAACGATGGGCGAGGATATGGAGCTTGTGGTCAAGCTGCACGAATACTGCACGGTCAACAACATCGACTATGCCATTCGCTACGCATCCGACGCGATCTGCTGGACGCAGGCGCCCGAGCGGCTGCGCGATCTGTGCAAGCAGCGCAAGCGCTGGCATCTGGGCCTGTTCCAGAGTATGTACAAGCATCGCGTCATGTTTTCCAATCACAGGTTCGGCGCGGTGAGCTTTGTATCCTATCTTTATTTCCTCATTTACGAGCTGCTTTCGCCGTTTATTGAGATATTCGGCGTTTTTACAATGGTACTCGCGTGGTGGTTCGATTTGATCAACGTCCCGTTTATGCTGCTCTTTTTCCTGATCTACGCCGTGTTCGGCTCGGTCCTGACGCTTACTGCCTTTTTCTCGCGCATCTACACGGCGGACCTCACACTCTCGTTCGGCGACGGCCTCAAGGCCGTCTGTCTGTGTCTCTTTGAGCTGGTGTTCCTGCGCTTTATTCTCGCATGGGTGCGCTGCACGGCCTTTATCGGCTATAGGAAGAAAAAACTCAGCTGGGGGCGCATCGAGCGCCGCAAGATCGATTTGAAATAAAGGGGGGGCCGCCTGTGCGCCGAAAAAAGCTCTTGGAAATCACGCTCTGCGCCGTGCTGACGATCGGAGCGCTGCTGTGCTGTATGCAGGATGCAAGCGCGAGGGAGACGCTTCTGATCTCGGGAAACGCCGATCTCTATCCCATCGAGTCCTATGACCGCGGCAGAGAATGCTATGTCGGATTGCTGCCGGAGCTGTACGAGCGCCTGAGTGAGCAGACAGGGTACGATCTTGTCTATCTTCCGTACAGCAAGAACACCACGCAGGCGCAGCAGACCGCAAACCGGCAGGCGGACATTATTTCCGCCTATCCCTCCGGCGCGGTCGACAGCGGCGCGATGCGCCGTCAAGTGCTGCTCTGCACGATAGAACATGACGGCGCAGAGCGCGCGATATATGTTGGCTTTACCAACGCACTCACGCCGGAACGGGCCGGCGCGCTTGCACAAGCGCTGGAGGACCTCTCCGGCGCGGAGAGCATCGGCGTCCTGGCAGACTATGCGAATAGCAGCGGCGCGGAAGCCTACCGTACCAGGTGGCTCATTACGCTCGCCGCATTGATCGCGGCGATGCTTGCCGCGGCGGTCGCGCTGATAGTCTTTGCGCGAAAAAAGCGTGCCGAGCAAAAGACCAACGCCCTCATCGATCCGCGCTACGGCATCGGCAACGACGGGTATTATCTGAACTGCATGGAAACGCTCATCCCCGCCCCGCTCAGAAGCATCGTCTATGTCATCTGCATCGGCTGCGATATGCCCTCGCTCGAATGGCGCTTTGGCGAGGCGGAGCGCGAGGAGATCTTCTCCCGCGCGGCGGAGTATCTGCGCCTTGGCTGCGCCCGCGAGGAATACCTCGCCTGCGTGGGGCGCGGGATGTTCGCGCTCGTGTGTCAGTGCGGCAGCCGCGAGGCGGCACAGCAGCGCGCCGAGGGGCTTATCCGCGGGCTGGACGGCTACCTTGCGGGCTTCCGCGCCGAATATGCCGGCGCGTTCCGCGCGGGCATCTGCTCGCTGTCGGAAAACCCCGACTGCGGTGCCGAGGCTGCGCTCTACAATGCGCGCCAGGGCTGTGCCCACGCGTTCGGTCACGGTATGCTCTGCGCGTTCGGCAATAAGCGTATGGTCGGTGAAAGCGAGCAGCTCGAGCGTCTGCGCGGCAGCATGAGCAAGGCGGTGGAAAAGGGCGAATTTGAGCCGTACTTCCAATTTGTGGTGGATCGCGGCGGCACGATCATCGGTGCGGAGACCGTATCCCGCTGGCAAAGTCCCGAGGATGGACTGCTGCCGCCGTCCAAGTACATCGACCTGATGATCCGCGCCGGTACGGTCACAGAACATGATCTCTATATGCTCCGCTGCGCCTGTGCACAGCTCCAGTCATGGAGACGTGAGGGGCTGGAGAAGCTCTGCCTGTCCTGTAATTTTACGCGCCAGTCGCTCTCGGACGAGCGGACCTTGCCGCGCGCGCGTGAGATCGCGGAGCAGTATGACTTTTCACATGACTGCCTTATTATCGAGATCACGGAGGATTGCCTTGTGCATGACCGGAGCGCGGCAGCGGAAACGCTCAACGGTCTGATCGCGCTGGGCTTTCATATCGCGTTGGACGATATGGGTGCCGGTTACTCCTCGCTTTCGGATCTGTGTACCTACCGGTTCGACTATGTAAAAATCGACCGCAGCATCCTCCTCGATGCGGAGGAGGAGCGCGGAAGGGCATTGCTTGCCGGTTTGGTGCAGCTTGCTCACAGCATGGGTATCCGAGCGCTGTCTGAGGGTGTGGAAACAAAGGAACAGTTGGATATTGCGCTTGCGGCGGGCTGCGACTTCATTCAGGGCTTTTATTTCTCGCGCGTCCTGCCGAAGCGGGAGGCGGAGCGCTATCTGCGTGAGCTGACAGAGCAGTAAGGAGAAAGAAATGGAAAACAAAACGCGTTCGCGTGTCATGCTGGCGATCACGCTGTTCAGCGCGATCGTATTGTCGGGTACGGTCTTCGTCTGCGCAAGGCGCGCAGGTGAGGAGGTCACACAGCGCTCCTTCGATGAGCTGACGACCGCAACAAAGCAGCTTGCCAAGGACATCAACAATGCCACACGCACGGACCAGACCATCCTCTCCGCCATGGCGGAGCTGATCGCGGGGCAGGACGAGGACGATCTGGATTCTGTGCTGCGCATCATGAACACCTTCAGCCTTGATAAGACCTTTGTCTCCACCGTCGCGCTGCTGCGACCCGACGGCACACTGCTGCTGACCGACGGCGCCCGCTACGACGTTTCCGGCGCATTCGATTTTGAAACGGAGGCGGCGCGGGGCGCGTACATCTCCGACCGCGTCACAAGCTACTTTGCGCCGGAAAAGCTGGTGGTGCGCAACGTCGCGCCGGTGAAGCGCGACGGCGAGACCATCGCCATCCTCTATGGCATGGTGCCGTTGCAGGAGCTCTCGCGCAGCTACAAGACCGACCTTTACGGCGGCAACGCCTTCGTTCTCATCGTGGATGGAAATACCGGCGACATTCTGGTGGACACCTGGCACGACTCGCCCGGCAACCTCTCGGATCTGCGTGGCCGCAAAATGCTCAAGGGCTACACCTACGAGGAGGCGATGGAAAAAATCCCCAACGGCATCGGCGGCGATATGTGCACCGTCTCCCAATCCACGGGGATGACGCTCTACCTGCACTACGAGCCGGTCGGCATCAACAACTGGAGCGTCGTTCTCGGCGTCAGCGAGCAGGACGCGCTGGCGGGAACGCGCGGCGTTGTGAAGATCCTCTACCTGATGTCGGTCATCGTCGGCGCGATTTTGCTGGGCTATCTTGCCTACATCAGCTGGTACCTGATCTCGGCGCGGCGCGGCGTTTACCGTATGAGCATTACGGACCAGGGCACGGGCCTGATGAACCGTGTCGCCTATGAGAAGTTTCTGCGCAAGAGCGACCAGCGCGTCATCGCTCCGGCCGCCTGCATTTATATCGACGCGAACGGCCTGCACGAGATCAACAACGAGCGCGGTCACGAGGCGGGCGACCAGCTGCTGCGCGCGGTCGCAGAGCGTCTGCGGGAGCAGTTTCCGAGGGACGATCTCTACCGCGTCGGCGGCGACGAGTTCGTCGTGTTTCCCACGCCGGCGGCAGAGGCGGAATACGAGGCGCGGATGCGGGCGGTTTCTGAAAGCCTTGCCGCGCAGGGCCACAGCATCTCCTACGGCATCGCCGTCTGCGAGGCGGCAAACGGGCTAAGAGAGCTGGTCCGCGAGGCGGACGAGAAGATGCTCGGGAGCAAGCGCGCCTACTACGCCGAGCACGATCGCAGAAGGCCGAGATAACGCCAAGACGACAAAACCGCTTGTCTTTTGTATGGGAGTGTGGTAGGATGGCTTCGAGGCAGGAAACAAACCGGAGACCGCAAACGGAGGAAACATGAAAAGAAAGGGAACGATCATTCTTGCGATGCTTCTTGTATTTGTTATAGAGGTTTGCCTGATCTACACACTCAAGGGCAAAATGGACACGCTTTTGCAGTTTACAAAAATTTTTTCGGTGTTCCTGCTCGTCCTGCTTACGGGTCAGCTGAGAGATGCGGGAAAGAGAGAGTAAGCGTTTCAATCTGCTGAAGAGTGACAGAAGCCACAGATAATAAGAAAAAGAGGAGCGCCGAGCGGCGCTCCTCTTTGCTGTGCGGTTTTATTTCGCTTATGCCAGAGCGGCGGTGATAATGGCCATCGAATAGCAGCGCAAGGCTGCGCCTTGTCTGCTGTATGTTCGATTGGATTCACGGCGCTGCCGCGCCGCCCCGCCGTTGGCGGGGCCCCGGTCGATCCGATGGCTCGTGGGCTTACGCCAGAGCAGCGGTGATAATGGCCATCGAATAGACCTCCTGCGCGTTGCAGCCGCGGGAGAGGTCGTTGATGGGGGCGTTCAGGCCGAGCAGGATGGGGCCGTAGGCGTCGAAGTTGCCGAGACGCTGGGCGATCTTGTAGCCGATGTTGCCCGCGTTGATGTCGGGGAAGATGAAAGTGTTGGCGTGGCCGCCGACGCTGTCGGAGATATGCTTGGTCTTGGCGACGACGGGGGAGACCGCCGCGTCGAACTGGAACTCGCCGCCGATGGGGGTGTTGGGCATTTCGGCCTTGGCCTTCTCGCAGGCGTTGCGCATCTTGTCGACGTCCTCACCCTTGCCGGAGCCGAGCGTGGAGTAGCTCAGGAAAGCGACCTTGGGATCGACGCCGAAGATCTTCGCGCACTCGACGGTCTCGCGGCAGATCTCGACCAGCTCGTCCTCGGTGGGCTTGATGTTGATGGCGCAGTCCGCCATGGCCAGCACCTCGTTCTCACCGGACGCGGCGGGACGGACCATGATGAAGCAGGAGGAGACGATGTTGCTGCCGGGCTTGGTCTTGATGAGCTGCAGCGCGGGACGCACGGTGTCCGCGGTGGAGTAGGTCGCGCCGCCGAGCAGGCAGTCGGCCACGCCCATCTTGACGAGCATGGTGCCGAAGTAGTTGCCCTTCTTCAGCGCGTCGCGGCACTGCTCGGGCGTCATCTTGCCCTTGCGCAGCTCGACCATCTGCTCGACCATCGCGTCCATCTCGGGATAGTTCGCGGGATCGGCGATCTCGGCGCCGCGGATGTTGAAGCCGGCGTCCTCGGCGGCCGCGGCGATCTCCTCGGGATTGCCGACGAGCACGGGCTTGAGGAAGTTACCGGACAGCAGACGGGCGCTCGCCTCGAGGATGCGGGGGTCGGTGCCTTCGGTAAAGACGATGGTTTTGGGACTCTTTTTCAGGGTTGCGATCAGTTGACCAAACATATAGAGATTCCTCCGAATTTCTGTGCCGCAGGGGGGCGGCAGGAATTAACGGGAACAGTATACACCTCTTTTTTTCGCGTCTCAACACCAAATCATAAAAAATTTACAATTTTTCCATGATTTTTTGAAATGACGAAAAACAGCCGAAAATCCGCAGATGTTGTGCCGAAGGTGTACAAAAACGCGCAGATGTGGGGCGGCGCCCCGCCGCCGCGCGCCGCAGGCGGCGAGTCCTTGCGGAAAGCGGGGGTTGACGCGGCGGGAAAAAGAGGGTATTATAGCATTTGTTACAAATTGTAACCTTTTTTAATGTCTTATGAGCTTGCGGAGTGAACATGGAACAGCGCAAAGGGAAGAGGCAACTGAATCAGGGCGTGCGCGTCAAGCGCACGGAGGAGAAAGAGAAGCGCGCCGACCGGAGCGCGGAGGGAGGCGACGGCCGTCAGAGCGAAGCGGACGACGGCGAGCAGAGCGGCCCGCGGCGCGAAGATGTCGCTGGGGCAGAAGCTCAAAGCGATCCACGGCAAGGTCCGCAAGGCGGTGCACGAATCCCGCGAGCGGAATTTCCCGGAGTCCAACGGCGTGGCGGGCCAGCTGCTGCTTTTGCTGTGCGGCCTTGCGGCCTACTGGGGCGCGCTGGGACGCGAGAAGCTGCGCCTTGCGCGGCGCAGCCATATCCGCCGCACCGGCGGAACGTCCCGCGCCGCAAAATGGTGCAGAAAGAAGTATTACCCGCTTGCCTTCGGCGGTGCGGCGCTGGTGATTGCGGTGACAGCCGTTTTTGTCTCGCGCTATACCTTCGGCACCACCGTCATTTATGAGGGACAGGTGCTCGACACCGTGGCGAGCGAGCTTGAGGCGAAGCGTGTCACGGCGAGCATCGCGGACATCACCTCGGAGACGCTGGGCAAAACGTTTACGTTCTCCGACAGCTCCATTCAGTACACGAGCGGCCTGGTCGAGCGCAGCGCGGTCGTGGACCGCGCCGAGCTGGAGGAGGAGCTGACCGACGAGATGGGCCTTGTCACACAGGGCTACTCCCTCTACATCAACGACGAGCTGATCGGCTCGACGCAGTATGAGGGCGCGCTGGAGGGCCTGCTCGACCAGCTCAAGGAGAGCTATATCTCCGAGGATACGCTGACCGTTGACTTTGTCGAGGACGTCCGCATCGTCAAGGGCTACGTCCCGACCGAAAGCATTATGAACCTCGGCCAGATCGCCGAGATCCTCAACTCCACGAAGGAGGGTGAGGTGACCTACACGGTCGTCAAGGGCGACACCTGGAGCGGCATCGCCAACAGCCATGGCATGACGACCAAGGAGCTGCTGGCCATCAACCCCGACTTCGACATCAACCGCCTGCAGATCGGCGATGAGCTGACGCTCTCCAACGCCGTGCCGTATCTGACCGTTATGGTCACCGAGCGGCAGAACTACGTCGAGGATATCCAGTACGACATCACCTACACCGACGACGCGACCATGTACAAGGGCGACTACAAGGTCCTCTCCAAGGGCGTCTACGGCACGGCGGACGTCGTGGCGGACGTCACCTATGTCAACGGCGAGGAGACCGAGCGCACCGTCATCTCCAGCGTCACGCTCACCGAGCCGGTCACCGAGCAGCGCGCGCAGGGCACCAAGGCGCGCCCGAGCTGGTATCCCACCGGCAGCTTCCGCTGGCCGACGAGCGGCCGCATCACCTCCTACTTCGGCTACCGCAACACCGGCATCCGCGGCGCGTCCACCAACCATAGGGGCATTGATATTTCGGTGTCCTACGGTACGCCCATCTACGCGGCGGACGGCGGCGTGGTCAGCTTCTCGGGCTACAAGGGTGCGATGGGCTATGTGGTCATTATTGACCATCAGAACGGCTTTAAGACCTATTATGAGCACAATTCCTCGCTCTTGGTCTCCGCCGGACAGACGGTGTACAAGGGCCAGCAGGTCGCCAAGGCCGGCCGCAGCGGCGTCACCAGCGGCGTCCACTGCCACTTCGGCATCATGTACAACGGCACCTATTATAACCCGCTGAACTATCTATCCTGACCCGAATTTGAAGGGGCGTCCGGTCGGACGCCTCTTTTTTTCGGCAAAACGGCAGTTTTTTCATAAAAAATGAGCCGCCGTGGCAATAAAAGGCTTGCAATCGGCATAAAGCTATGGTAATATGCTTATGTTATTTCAGTCGGTCAGGCAGAGTGGACTTTCGGTCCGCTCTTTCTTTTGCAATTTTTGCCTTGAACAAACACTTTTGCACACGAAAGTGAGGGAGCTATGAAAAAGGTAACGGAGATCGTCGCGGAGCTCGCCCGCCCCGTTGTGGAGGAGCACGGCTGCACCCTGTGGGACGTGGAGTATGTCCGCGAGGCAGGGCAGTGGTACCTGCGCCTTTTGATCGACAAGCAGGGCGGCGTGGACATTCTGGACTGCGAGGCCATCTCGCGCGTCGTGAGCGACCTGCTTGACGAGGCGGACCCCATCGAGGGAAGCTATGTCTTTGAGGTCGGCTCCGCGGGAGCCGAGCGCCCGCTCAAGCGTCCCGCGGACTTTGAACAGTTCATGGGCGCGGACGTGCTGCTCAAGACCTATAAGCCGCGCGACGGCCGCAAGGAGTTTTCCGGCGTGCTTGCGGGCTATGACGACGGCGCGGTGAGCCTGACCGTCGGCAGCGAAACGCTGCGCTTTGAAAAGCCGGAGATCGCGCTCGTGCGTCTCCGCTGCGACTTCTGACAACCACCACTTTATCATAAATAATAAGGAGCTTATTTCCATGAAATGCGATGAAATCTTTGCCGCTCTTGCAATGCTCGAAAAGGAGCGCGGCATTTCCCAGACCTTTATGATGGATAAGATCGTGCAGGCGCTCACCACCGCCTACAAGCGCGACCACGAGGGCGTGGAGAACGTGATCGTGGACGTGGACGAGGCAAAGCGCGATCTGAAGATGTATGTGCAGAAGGAGGTCGTCGAGGAGGTCGAGAACCCCGGCACACAGATGTCCCTCGAGGACGCGAAGAAGCTCTCCGCCAAGTACGAGGTGGGCAGCATCGTCAATCTTCCGGTCGATAACGTCGAGTTCGGCCGCATCGCCGCCGGCAACGGCAAGCAGGTCATCATCCAGGGTCTGCGCGAGGCCGAGAGCGGCATGGTCTACGAGGAGTACAACTCCAAGCAGCATGAGATCCTCACCGGCGTCGTCACCCGCATCGACCCGCGCAACGGCAGCGTCGCCCTGCGCATCGGCACGGGCGCGGAGGCGACCGACGCCATCTTGACCGCCGGCGAGCAGGTCAAGGGCGAAACGCTCGTCGAAGGCCAGCGCATCAAGGTCTATCTGGTGGACGTGCGCCGCCAGTCCCGCGGCCCGCAGGTCGTCATCTCCCGCACGCATCCGGGTCTGGTCAAGCGCCTCTTTGAGCTGGAGGTCCCCGAAATTTATGACGGCACGGTGGAGATCCGCTCCATCGCGCGTGAGGCGGGCAGCCGCACGAAGATGGCGGTGTGGAGCAACGACGCCAACGTCGATCCCATCGGCGCCTGCGTCGGTCCCCGCGGCCAGCGCGTGAACAACATCGTGGAGGAGCTGCGCGGCGAGAAGATCGACATCATCAAGTACAGCGACGATCCCGCCGAGTTCATCGCCGCGGCCCTCGCACCGGCGGAGGTCATCAGCGTCAAGCTGGGCGACGAGGGCAAGGTCTGCCGCGTCACCGTGCCTGACGACCAGCTGAGTCTGGCCATCGGCAAGGAGGGCCAGAACGCCCGTCTGGCCGCCCGCCTGACCGGCTACAAGATCGACATCAAGCCCGCCTCTCAGGCCGAACCCGCCGAGGAGACGGAGGAAGCATAAAAATTCAGGGCGATAAGGAGGCAGTTCGATGCAGAAGAAAATTCCCCAGCGGCAGTGTATGGGCTGCCGGGAACGGAAGGCCAAGCGGGAGCTGATCCGGGTCGTCCGCAGCCCCGAGGGCGAGGTCAGCCTGGACTTCGGCGGCAAGAAAAACGGCCGGGGCGCGTATATCTGCCCCAACCCCGAGTGCCTGAAAAAGGCCATCCGCTCCAAAGCGCTGGATCGCAGTCTGGAAGTGACCATCCCGGAGGAGGTCTACCAGCGGCTGGAAAAGGAGATGGAGAATGGATAAGGCGCTGCAATATCTGTCCATAGCCCGCAAGGGCGGCATGGCGGAGCTGGGCGAGGAGCCGGTAGGCGCGATCGCCCGGGCGGGAAAGGCGTACCTGATTCTGGTAGCTGCCGACGCTTCCGACCATACATGGCGCCGGGCGAAATCCTTCGCCGCCGGAACCGACCAGCAGTGCGTCCGCCTGAAATCCACCAAAGAGGAAATGGGCTTCGCCATCGGCCGGACCAGCCTTGCCATCGCCGCCGTGACGGATGTCCGGCTGGCGCTGACCCTGCTGACGGCGCTTGGCGAACCGGAGAAAAACCGGGAAGCTCTGGAAGTGCTTTCCGCCAAGGCTGAAAAGGTAAAGAAGCATCAGGCCGAAGCGAAAGCCCATGTAAAAAATGTGCGAAAAGGGAAAAAGAAGCAGTAGTTTTGAGTAGTAAGCAGAGCGCAGAAGCGCATATCCCCTGCGTTCCGCTTTCCGCTTGTCATATTTTGGAGGTGCGTTTTATCGTATGAGTTTAGTGAAGTATCGTTTGAAGGAGGTCGCGGCAGACTTCGGCGTTGCGCCGAAGGTGATCGCGGACATCATCTCCAAGTATTTTCAGAAGCCCAAGTCCAATACGCAGGTGCTCACCGATGAGGAACTGAATCTGGTGTTTGACAGCATGACCCAGACCCACCAGATCGCATCGCTGGAGCAGGTGTTTGCCGTGAAGCCCGTCCCCAAGGCGGAGCCGCCCAAGCCCGAAGCCCCCAAGGCCGAGGCTCCCAAGCAGGAAGCCCAGCAGGCCGCGAAGCCCCAGCAGGCGAAGCCTCAGTCCCAGCCCCAGAATCAGAACCGTCCCCAGCAGCCCGCCGCGCCCAGCGCGCAGCCTGCCAAGGCAGACAAGCCCAAGGAGCCTGAACGGAAGCGGGAGCGCCGGGTGGTGGACACCTCCGCCGTGCAGGTCAACGCCGGACGCTTTGCCGACGTGGACAATCTGGTCTCCGAAAAGGTGCAGAATTATCAGGGCGGCAAGCAGCGCATCGGCGGCAAGAAGGGTCAGCAGGGCAATAAGCAGCAAAACGGCAAGTTCCGCGGCAGCAAGTCCCGGAACGAGGAGCAGGAGAAAATGCGCCGCCTGCAGATGGAGGTCGCCCGGAAGGCACCTCTGACGGTGAAGATCCCCGAGGAGATCACCGTGGGCGAGCTGGCTGCCCGCCTGAAGCAGCAGGCCGGCAAGGTCATTGCCAAGTTCATGCAGATGGGCGAGATGCATGCCATCAACGACATCATCGATTTCGATACCGCCGCTCTGGTGGCCGAGGAGTTCCACGCCAAGGTCGA
>OKTX01000463.1_pt1 | contig 26273 bp, 22 predicted proteins | sample 1606261 | NCBI WGS metagenome assembly OKTX01 (sample SAMEA3879543, study PRJEB24766) | human gut metagenome | biome: human-associated habitat; feature: feces | place: USA | collected 1985/1987 | reverse complement strand
CTACGCGGGCAAGGTGGAGACCGAACGCAACATCATCAATTTCGGCACCTTCGTCGTCCTTTTCCCGCAGCTGATCGCCGGCCCCATTGTCCGCTATGGGCAGCAGGCCCCGCAGCTTGACCCCTGCGGGCAGGCGCGCTGCGTTTCGGCGGACCGCTTCTGCTACGGCATCAAGCGGCTGGTGCTGGGCCTTGCCAAAAAGGCCATCATCGCTGATCAGTTGGCGCTGATCTACGCAAAGGTCGCAGCGGTGCCCGCTGCCACGCTGCCGGCATCTATTCTTGTGCTGGGCTACACGGCGTATATGATGCAGCTGTATTTTGACTTCTCCGGCTACAGTGATATGGCCATCGGTCTGGGGCATTTCTTCGGGTTCCATTTTCTGGAAAACTTCAACTATCCCTACGAGTCCCGCTCCGTCACCGAATTCTGGCGGCGGTGGCACATCAGCCTGTCCACATGGTTCCGGGAGTACGTCTACATCCCGCTGGGCGGCAACCGCAAGGGCAAGGGGCGGCAGCTGGTCAACATCGCCATCGTCTGGCTGCTGACCGGCCTGTGGCACGGCGCCAGCTGGAACTTCGTCCTGTGGGGCGTGTACTACGCCGTGCTGCTGCTGCTGGAAAAGACGTTCCTGCTGAAGTGGCTGGATAAAGCGCCCCGGTTTGTGGGGCACGTCTACACCTGCCTGTGCTTCGTGCTGGGCTGGGTGCTGTTCGCCATTACGGATTTCCCCGCGCTTGGCGCGTATCTGGGGCACATGTTCTCCGGTGCGCTGGCCGACGGCACCACCGCCTATCTGCTGCGGTGCGACTGGCTGGTGCTGGCGCTGGCGGTGGTGGGCTGCACGTCCCTGCCCCGGCGGCTGTGGGAGAAGCGGGAGCGCGCCATGACACCGGTGCTGTCCGACGGACTGCGAACGGTGTGGGTGGCGGTCGTGCTGCTGGTGTCCATCGCCTTTCTGGTGGGCGACAGCTACAACCCGTTCCTGTATTTCCGGTTTTAAGGAGGCGGCGAAATGAAAAACACAAAGGGCCTCGCGCCGCTGATCGCCATCAGCGCCATTCTTCTGGCGCTGTCTGTGGGGAGCTTTTTCCTTACGCCGGACAGGGCGTTTTCCGAGAACGAGAACCGCTATTTGCAGCTGACGCCCAAGCTCAGCTGGGACAACATCCTGTCCGGAAAATTCATGAAGGACACGGAGAACTACACCAGCGACCAGATCATCTTCCGGGACTTCTGGACAGCCAGCCGCTCTGTTTTACAGCGGGCGGAGGGCAAGGAGGACATCAGCGGCGCCTATCTGGGCGCGGATGGCCGCTATTTCACCAAGGTCACGGACGACAGCTTCGACTGGGCGGGGCTGAATAAGAACGCCGGGTATATCCGCTCGCTGTTCGACGCCAACGGCGGCAAGAGCTGCACGGCGCTGATCGTGCCCAGCCCGGCGGGGGTGCTGCGAAGCAAGCTGCCCGCCAACGCGCCCTATTATGACGAGGCTGCGGCTTTTGCGCAGCTGCGGGATACGCTGGGCGGCACGCTGCTGGACAGCCGGGAGACACTGGCGGCGGTGGACGACCCCTACTACCACACCGACCACCACTGGACGACCATGGGCGCGCAGGCGGCCTACGGCCTGTGGGCGCAGGCCACGGGGCATACGGCGCGGGCATACGGCCTGACGGAGGCCACGGACAGCTTCCGGGGCACGCTGTACTCCAAGGTGCTGCTGCCCGACAGCGTGTATGACAAGGTGTATTACGCGCCGGAGATCACGGCGAACAGCGTGGTGTGCGACGGGGAGGACGGCGCGCTGTACGACCTGAGCGCTCTGGAGAGGAAGGACAAGTACGAGCTGTTTCTGGGCGGCAACTACGGTCAGTGCGTCATCACCACCGGCACGGAGAACGGAAAGCACCTGCTGCTGGTGAAGGACTCCTTTGCCAACTCCTTCGTGCCGTTCCTGACCGGGGATTATGAGACGATCACCATGCTGGATCTGCGGTATTTCCGGGGCAGCGTGCAGGAGCTGGCGGCGGAGGCCGACGACATTCTGGTGCTGACGGAGATCACCAATCTGGCCGCGTCAGGGGAGTATTTCAAGCTGGGGAAATAAACGGAGCGGGATGGCGCAGCCATCCCGCTCTCTGTCGAAAAAATATCGGCGGCGGTTGCAATCCGCCGCCGCTTGTGGTAGCATAGATAGGCTTTCCGGCGCGTGCGGCGCCGGAGCACGGGGTTTTCCCGGTGGGGAGGATATATGCCTATGATAGAGAAAGAAAACGAACATGCCGCCCGCACGCCGCTGCCGGGCGGCAGGGCACATTCTGCGCCGCTGCACTGGCTGTTTTTCCCGGCGGCGGTGCTGTATCACGAGCTGCTGCTGCGGGCGTTCGACGCACAGTCGGTGTTTTTTGACGGGGCGCTGGCGCTGATCTTACTGTTCGCCGTGGGCACGGGGCTGTTCTGGAGCCTGATCGTCAACCTGCTGCGCCGTCCCAGGGCGGCCTTCATCGTCTCCGTCACCGTTACCGCCCTGTGGTCGGTGCTGGTCTGCGTGGAGTACTGCTGCCGCAGCTATTTCAAATCCTACTTCTTCCTGCGCTTCATCGGCAACATGAGCGAGAACGTGGTCACAGGCTTCGGCTCCGCCATCCCGGAGGTGGTGCTGCCCCGTCTGCCCTTCATCCTGCTGGCCATGCTGCCGGTGGTGGGCTGCGTCCTGCTGCGCCGCCGTATTGCGCCGCCGGAGCGCATGGGGTGGAAGCCCCTTCTGGTGCTGCTGGCGCTGAGTCTGGCCTTTGGCGGCACGGGCAGCGTGCTGGCGCACGGCGGCATGTACAAGACTTCGTATACCTACGGCTTCAACGCCGACGCCGGCGTGACCCACTTCGGTCTGAACGCCACCGTTCGGCTGGAGATGACATACGCCCTCTTCGGCCAGCCCGCCCCCGACATACAGGTGCCGGAGGACGACAGCGGGGACGACACCGCCGTCACCGCGCCGGTGGTATACGGCAAAAACGCCATGGACATCGACTTTGACGCGCTGGCGGAAAGCGCCTCCAGCTCCGCCGTGGCCAACATGTCCCGCTACTTCGGCAGCCTGACGCCCTCCTCCCAGAACGAGTACACCGGCATGTTCAAGGGCAAGAACCTGATCCTGTTCACCGCTGAGGCGTTCTCTCCGTGGTTCATCAGCGAGGAGTTGACGCCCGCCCTGTACCGCCTGACCCACGAGGGCTTTGTGTGCAGCAATTTCTATCAGCCCGGCTGGGGACAGTCCACCACCGGCGGCGAGTTCGCGGTGATGACCGGCCTGATCCCCACGTGGGTCAACGGCAACGTCAGCTTTTACGCCACCGCCCGCAACAGCATGCCCTTTGCGCTGGGCAACCAGTTCCGGGCGCTGGGCTATACCACCGCCGCCTACCACGACAACATCTACAACTACTACAACCGCGACAAGACCCACCCCAATCTGGGGCAGGGCAGCGGCCTGAAGCTCACCGAGGACGGCAGCTGGCCCTACTCCGATCTGGAGATGATCCAGAACACCATCGACCCGTACATCGACGCCTATGTGAAGGACGGCACGCCCTTCCACACCTACTACATGACCGTCAGCGGTCACGGCGGCTACGGCTGGGGACATGCCATGGCCGCCAAGAACCGCCAGAAGGCGCAGGCCGCCTATCCCAACGCCTCCACGCAGGTGCAGGCGTATGTAGCCGCCAATCTGGAGCTGGAGAGCGCGCTGGCCTATCTGCTGGAGGAGCTGGAGACAGCGGGCATCGCCGACGACACGGTGATCTGTCTGGCCGCCGACCACTATCCCTATCTGCTGTCCGACACGGACACCGACTATTATAACGAGCTGCGGGGCGTCACCGACTCCGAGCGGGACACCTCCCGCTACCGCAACGCCCTGATCCTCTGGTGCGGCTCCATGGACGAGCCGGTGCAGGTGGACGAGCCGTGCAGCGCTGTGGACATCGTGCCCACCCTCAGCAATCTGTTCGGCCTGACCTACGACTCCCGGCTCCTGTCCGGGCGGGACATTCTGGACAAGAGCTACAACGCCTCCTCCGCCGCCGGCAGCATCCCGCTGGTGATCCTGCCCACCGCCGGCGGCAACAGCTGGGCCACCGCCGCCGGCGTGTACGAGGCCTCCACCCGCACCTTCACCGCCAACCCCGGCATCACCGTGGGGGAGGATTACGTCAGCGCCATCAACGACCGCGTGTCGCTGCAATACCACTACGCCCAGCTGCTGGTGACCTACGACTACTACGCCATCGCTCTGCCGCAGGAGGGGCATACGCCCAACGCGCCGCAGCTCGCCCCGCCCGCCCCGGCAGAGCCGGAGAACGGCGAGGAGGGCGCGGAGACCCCCGCGCCGGACGTCTCCGACGGCACCGCGCCGGAGGACGGATACGTCCCGCCGGACGAGACACAGCCCGAATAATGCAAAAAAAGAAGCACCCACGGTGCTTCTTTTTTGCATATTGGTGTTAGTGGCGTCCTACGCGACCCCAGTCGGTGTCGCTCTCATACAGCAGGTGGATGTCCTCCATATACTGGGAATCCATGGGGTTGCTGATGGACACCGCCTCCTTGTATCGCTCCAGGGCGCGCCGGGACTTCTCCGGCGGCTGCACGGTGCCCGCGCCGGCGATGCACCCGCCGGGGCAGGCCATGCCCTCCAGCAGATACCCGTCGTATTTGCCCGCCCGGGCCTTGCGCAGCATCTGGCGGCACTGGTTCAGCCCTTCCGCCGCCACGGTCTTGACCTCCATCTCCGGGTGCAGCCGGTGGATCACGTCCTCCACCGCCTTGGCCACGCCGCCGCCGGCGGCGAAGCCCACGCCCGGCGCGCTGGCCTCGTAGTGGGAGGGCAGGTCGGGGATCTGGGAGAAGTCGATGTTCTTGGCCTCAAACATGCCCCCCAGCTCCTCGAAGGTGATGACGAAGTCCACGTCGCTGCGGACGCTGCGGCGGCTGGCCTCCAGCTTCTTGGCGGCACAGGGGCCGATGAACACGACGCGGCAGCCGGGACGCCGCCGCTTTTGCAGCCGCGCCGTCAGCACCATGGGCGTCATGGTCATGGAGATATAGGGCGCGAAGCCGGGGAACTCCTTCTTGGCCATCACCGACCACGCCGGGCAGCAGGAGGTGGCCATGAACGGCTGCTTCTCCGGCACCATCCGCAGGAATTCCTCCGCTTCCTCCACCGCGCACAGGTCGGCGCCCACGGCGACCTCCTCCAGCGCGGCGAAGCCCAGCTGCTTCATGGCGGCCTTGATCTGTCCCGGCGTCACGTTGTCGCCGAACTGACCCCAGAAGGCCGGCGCGATCACCGCCACCACCTCGTCGCCTTGACGGATGGCGTGGATCAGCTGGAACAGCTGTCCCTTGTCCACGATGGCGCCGAAGGGGCAGTTCACCAGGCACATGCCGCAGCTGACGCACTTGTCATAGTCGATGCAGGCGTGGCCGTATTCATCCTGCCCGATGGCGTTCATACCGCAGGCCTCCTGACAGGGGCGGGTGAACTTGATGATGGCCTGATAGGAGCAGGCGTCCTTGCACTTGCCGCACTTGATGCACTTGCTCTGGTCGATGCAGGCGTGGCCGCTGCGGTCGATGTCGATAGCGTCCTTGGGACAGGCGTTCTGGCAGTGCCGCGACAGGCAGCCCTGGCAGGCGTTCGTCACCTCGTAATGGGTGGGCTTACAGCCGTTGCAGGCGTATTTGATGATGTTCACCAGCGGGGGATCGTAGTACTTCTCCGCCACGGCGCTCTCCTCGATGCCGTCGCTGAGCAGGCTGTGCTCCGCCACCGGACGCAGGGGCAGTCCCATGGCCAGCCGGATACGCTCGCCCACGATGGCGCGCTCCAGAAAAATGGACGACCGCTGGTTGCCCACCTCGCCGGGCACGATCTCGTAGGGCAGCTTCTCCATCCGCCGGTAATCGCCGCCTTCATAAGCCAATCGCGCTACCTCGGCAAACACGCGCTTACGCAGATCGGCGATATAGCATTTGAAGTTTCTCATAAGTACGTATTCCCTCCCACATTAGTAGCTTCTTGCAATTATTATAACAATCTTGGGTGGGAATACAATGTCAGATTGAGAGAATTTTTATCACTGCGCAGATAATTTCTCATGCAACTTAGACAACCGCCTTACATCCGCTCCCGCAGTGCCTCCTCCAGCTTGCCCAGCGCCTTCTTCTCAAGGCGGGACACGTAGCGACTCGCCTATTGTAAACGATTTGCCCTAAGAAATTGCTTCCAGTTCACGGAAGCGGAATTTGACGATGATTTGCTTGTCTTCCGTTAATTCCACTCGCTCAATCAGGCTCACCAGCAGTTCCCGACTGGCATAAGCCGATGTGATGAACCTTTGCACCAACTCTCTGGCTCGGTCTTCGGTGCTGACCGGGCTTTCTTTTTGCACTTCCAAGTCCTTCAGCTTTTCCTCAAGTGAGTTGCGCTCCATCTTGATGCGCTGATAAATCCGTTCAAAATCCGACTCAGCAAGGAGGCCAGTCAGCCGATCCATGTACATCTTATCCAGATTGGCAGTCAGGCCGTCGATCTTGCTGTGCAGGGATTGAATCTCGCTATCGTGGCTCTCTGCTTTGCGCACCTCTTCCACAGCAGTAATGGCAATTGGCTGCAGCTGACTCGGATCCAAATAGGCCTCGCAGACCTCCTGTATCTTGGCGACAACGGCGTCCGTCACAGTCTTTTCCTTGATGCTGTGGCACGAACAGACACCGGCTTTGGTGAAGCGCTGATAAGTCCGGCAGACAAAGTACAGCACATCCTCTCCGGCAGCATTTTTGCGATTGAGCACCGCCAGCGGATAGCCGCACTCATGGCAGAAGATCATGCCTTTGAGCAGAAAGTCATAGGTTCGGCTTCTGGTGTGCTTGCGGCTGTTGACCAACATGCGTACTTTTTGGAAGGTTTCCCGATCAATCAACGGCTCGTGCGTTCCTTCCACCACGACCCAGTTTTCACGGTCCTGCTTCAGGCACTTCTTGGACTTGTAGCTGATCTTCACCGTTCGTCCTTGAACCATGTTTCCGATGTAAGTCTCATTTTGAAGCATATCTGAGATGCGTTCACTGCTCCACAGACCGGTGTAGGGACCTGGGTTTGCCACAGGCAGTCCTGCATAGGTTGCCGGAGTGGGTACACCCTCTTCGTTTAACTGTGTGGCGATTTGCCTGCAGCTCATACCTTCCAACGCCATGTGGAAGATGCGCCGCACTATGGGCGCTACTTCCTCGTCAATGACGATTTTGTTCTTCTCTGTGGGATGCATCTTATAACCATAGACCGGTTTGCCGCCGATAAATTGTCCCTTACGCTGCTTATCCCGCTTGACAGATTTGATCTTCTTGGAAATGTCCTTGGCGTACATGTCATTCATGATGGCACGGAACGGGGTGATGTCGTTGGCACTGGATTCCACACCAGTGTCGATACCGTCCAGTAGTGAGATGTACCGCACCCGCTTTTCCGGGAAGTACCGCTCCATGTAGTGGCCGGTCATGATATAGTCACGGCCCAGACGGGACAAGTCTTTGGTGATGACCATGTTGACCTTCTTGGCTTCGATGTCGCCGATCATCCGTTGAAAATCCGGGCGGTCAAAGTTAGTTCCAGACCAACCATCATCGATGTAAGTGTCGTAGACCGACAGCCGATGCTTCTTCACAAAATCATCCAAGAGGGATTTCTGATTGTTGACGCTTTCTGACGGCCCTTCGTTTTCGTCCTCCTTTGATAGTCTGATGTATAATGCCACATGGTAATCCATGGGGTTGCTTATCTCTAAGTACATAAACTGTCCTCCCGAAATAAGCGACCATTCATCATGCCTATCATACATGATGATCCGGTGCAGACGCAAATTTTCCAAGCTCCCGTTTAAGAAAGGTGACAAAGGACGAGTATATCAGATTCTGAATGGACGCCCCTTCGTCATTGTAAAAACAGCTGACCATCAGCTCCTGTGCTTTCATGGCATGGCACACCTCCTTGATAAAAGTTATGTAATTGCCTGGCCAAAAAGCACAGCCACCTCGCTGAGTTTACGAGGTGGCTGTGCTTTTGATGTCAATCTGACTCAGAGATGATTCAATGCAGCAGCGTGTCGGTATCCTAACCCTGCCGTCTGAGAAAGATTTTTCTGGATCTCTTTCGATGTATGTCCAGCACGCAAGGGTTTTATTCTGCGTTCAACATGTCCATTTTCTATGTAAAAATTCGTTGAAGCGAATTTCAGGTCATGCGTCAGCAAAAATTCCAGAATATCTAGTAGCTTTTCGAAATTTCTAGTGGCAGACTTCAAGGATTCTACGACAAAAATACTTCTGGACGAAGGGGAAAGGCTTCGCAATACCTCAAGCAGTTGGGGGTCCCACATCGCAGAGTATCCGTCGAATACTACTTTGGGGATAAGCCTCTTTTGTTGAAGCTCATCCGCACAGTCGGTTTGAATCTCATCGCAGGCTTCGATTGAAAAAGGAGTATCATATTGAACTTTTGGATAATCAATAATTTTAGCCGAAGTTGTCCCTAGTGCCCGCAGAGCCGCCCACGCGGCAGGATGGCGTTCCGCGATTTCTTGATAGTAATCATATCCCGAACAGTTCTTCGCCTGTAAGCACATGGAGGAAAAATCCAGGGGATTGAAAAAGCGGATCGCTCCGCTGGTAATTTCCTTCACATCCTGACTAGAGAGGCTGTCCTGCATTCCCGTACAAGCATAATTGTCGCTCTGGATTGTTTCAATGGGGCTATTTCGGAGCGTTACAACTATAAAACATTTCACATCAGCTTTTCCGGCAGGCTCATAAAAAGGGCCTTCTTCTGAGCCCAACAGCAATAATGTTCTCCGAAAGGCAAGATCATCCCAATGTCGCAAAAATGATGTCATTTGCAGCTCAACTGTATCTATAATCTGTCTCGCATATGCTGCCGGAACATGAAAATGGTCCAATGTCGGCGCCAGAACATCCTGAAGATATTGCGTTACTTTCGCAACCATAGCTGTCACATCCTTTTATGGGATGCCTTCATTATCCGTCAAGACTCATCAAATTTCAACGTTTTTTCTCTTTGTTGTATAAATATGGTTTTCCGGATAAAGTTTTCTTTTCAGCAGGCAATGGGTGCTGCCTGCTGCCTATCTTCATTTGTTGAATATGTTTCTTCAAAAAGCACGCATGTATCGGAGGAATAAACCTCATTTGACTCTCTGGGAAGTAGTCTCGCGTTTCTGCGATAACAATGTTCGATCTGCTATTTTGCAATCCACGCAAAAATCGCAAAAGTACATCATCGGGATGTTCATAATCCAATTGCCCAACGTGGAAAAAGACTTGCTCCATTTCAAAACCATACGCATTCGCGTATTGAGATAATTGTGTGTATTGCCTGCCCAATTCTCGTTCGGCTGCTGCATTGGGTTCCTGTTCATCTGTGTGGCAAAATAGTACTGCTGCTTTCATTTCACTTCACCTTCTCTCAAACCATTATCATGCCATATACGGCGAGCGAATATGCGCGATATTGGACTGTTGCATTTTTTCAGAAAGTCGCATTTCTAAAAATCAAATATGCAGTTCATCCAGTATCTCTTGAAAATCGGTTAGAAACTCTCCCACAAACTTATGCTTATCCAGGTCAGTCTTTATGCCGCTGTAAAACTCTTGCGGCAGAGTTAATCCAGATGTTTGAAAGAGCGTGCAGATTATATCAAATGCTCGAGAGGTATGGCCGCAGCGAAATAATACTGTCAACATCTGCAGCAGGACATCCATCTTTTCAATGCTTTGATATTCTGCAAATAGCCTGCTAATCAATGGAAGTGTCAACGCACCAGACAAGTCGTTGATTGATAGGGTAAATCTGTCATTCATATTATTCTGTTTCTCCTTTGCGCATTTAACTTTCTATTATAAAAAGGGAGTAATCCCTTATTGATTTCTACTTATTGATTAGAATGACTCAGATAATGCATGTATCGCTATTTCCCAACGGGATTTTGCCACCTGTTGGTTGTATCTATCGAGCTTCCGCCTCCTAAGCGGATGATCTTAGGTTCGATTACACGAAATGGTGCCACAATTTTGATAGAATGCTTCCTCAAATCTTTCTGTATTCTTACGGCGATTTGCATCCAGTATGTGACCATAGATCTCTGTGATCATGTCTGCTTGTGAGTGGCCTGAATCTCCCTGCACCGCCTTAATGTCTCCGCCTGTCAGAACCAACTTATAGGTGATACTGCTGTGGCGTAAGCTGTGGAAGGTCACTTTGGGGAGATTGCATTGTTCCAAGAGTTTTTGAAAATGTTTCGCAAGAACACCGCCTTGCAGTGGCCGGTTATCTTCATAAGCGAAAATCAGCCTCGGCAATCCGCCGATGGCTGATTTTTTCTGCTCATTTTGCCATTCAAACAGGGAGTGCTTTAACGATAGTGGAAAATAGACGACGCGATTGCTTGATTCTGTTTTAGGCGATTTTAGAACGAGGGCTGTTCTGCTGTGCGCGTCAGCCGGGAATATGCGTAAAACATCTCGATCTTCTAACATCAGCAGCGCGTCCTTACTAACCCGGCACAATGTCTTGCTGATCTGCAATGAATTCTGTTCCCAGTTAATATCGTCCCATGTCAACGCCAATAATTCACCTCTGCGTAGTGTGCACACGAAAGAAAGTTCAATCGCTAACCGCAGCCACGACACGCTGCAACGGCACAAAAGGAGTTGGATCTGCTCCGGGGATAGGAATACCGATGGTGCTGCTTTGGCTTTGGGAAGTACCGCTTTGTGAAACGGGTTGCGATCCACATATTCCCACAGGACTGCTTGTTCAAAAGCGCTATGCAACAGCTTGTGCACGCTTTTTAATGTGCTGGAGGATACCATCTTTCCCTAATATTTGTGATATGGCCCACAGTATCGCGGTTCCTTTTGAAATTCCATATAAAGTTTGGATACCAGCCGTGGTGTAAGCTCATCCAAGCGAACGCTGCCAAAGTAGGGATTGATATAATTCTGAATCAATCCCCAGCTGGATGTGTACATGGACAGTGACCATTTTGCTCTTCCATATAACCAGACATATTCCTGAATTAGCTGTTCTACCGTTTGCGGGCGATGAGCCAGTTCTTTCTTTACCTGCCGGGAATGCTCGACCACATATTTCCGGTGCAGTGCGTCTTTTTCAGTGCGAAAACTCTCCCACGTTTGCTTTCGGATGCCGTTTTCTTTTGTGTAGTAGACCACACTGTAACTGCTGCCCCGCTGGACAATTGATGCCATAGTGGATCCTCCTTTGTTTTGATGTGCAAAATAAGAATAACATCACTCAAATCATGGTAAATCATGATTGATGAAATGAGTAATGTTTGATATAATAATATAAACAAGTTTTTACATGAGGTGGCAGAATGCGGAACAAAAAACCTCCTTTTGAAATTACAAATGCGATGATTGATCATATCGCGGAAATTGCAGAGTTGGTTGGACGGCTGACTTCCACCAATCAGCTTTCAGCTAATCCCCATCTGCGGCGCACAAATCGCATTCGGACAGTTCACGGCTCGCTGGCCATCGAGCAGAACACGCTGACGCTGGAACAGGTCACGGCTATTCTCAACGGCAAGCAGGTCTTGGCTCCGCCCAAGGATATTGCCGAGGTCAAGAATGCTTATGAGATCTATGAGCGGTTGGACGAGCTTGATCCTTTCTCCGTAGATGATCTGCTGACCGCTCATGGCATCATGACCCGGGGGCTGGTGGATGAGTCCGGTGTGTTTCGCTCCAAGCCTGTCGGCGTCGTAGATCAGGAGGGACATGTCCTGCATTTCGGCACACTGCCGCAGTATGTACCCGATTTGGTCGTGGAGCTTCTGGACTGGGTCAAGGACAGCGACATACACATACTGATCCGCAGCTGCGTGTTCCATTATGAGTTTGAGCTGATCCACCCCTTTGCCGATGGAAACGGCCGCGTTGGCCGCCTGTGGCATACGCTGCTGCTCTCCAAATGGAATCCAGCCTTTGCCTGGCTGCCGGTGGAATCCATCATCCATGACCGCCAGCAGGAGTATTACGAGGCCATCAACACTTCTAATGACGCCGGAGAGTCAACGGTGTTTATAGAGTTTATGCTTTCAGCCATCAAGGCATCACTCATTGATGCCGTCAACGCGAGTGATGAAATGAGTGATGCGTTGATAAATAAAGCAACAATGCGGTGGAAGCAGATCGAGAAGTTCCTGGAAACACATCCGTATATCATGAATGCAGATGTACGAGCACTTTGCGGTGTGTCTGCTGCTACAGCAAATCGAATTCTTGTGCATCTGGTCACAGAAAAAAAGCTTATAAGATCTCGCCATGATGGACATTGGACATACATGCTCAATCTATAGTGAACAACCACACCTCGACAGATATCAACGGAGACTGCTATGTTACAAAGAAAACAGAGAAAGAATTTTGTTGATTTATTAAAATGCTCTCGAGCCCAGTTTACAAACAAAGCATTAAGATTCTTGCTTTTTGCAAACTCTTCACAGAGAACAGATTTGTTTTATGAAGTTACACATAATGGTTTATTGAAACAAAAATTTTCTACTCAACTGTACGGAAATGATCTAACGCTATTGGGTAACCAAGTTTTATCATATAACGCTAAAATGTCTTCAGATGACGCAATTGACTATGCCTGTTTTTTAGTTGATCTGTATGGTCAGCAAATAAATAAATACATTTTATTACGAGAACAATATGAGCAATTTTATCTGTCACAAAATTATACATCTGCCATCGGAGTTCTGAATAAAATTGAAAATGAAGTTTGTGTTTCTTTGTGGTCCTGTGGTCAACGACTTCTACTTTCCGAACTAGAACATGGCCTAGAGTCAAACAAAGAAACTCTTGAATTTCTAAACAAAACCGTCCCACAAAACTATGCTACTCTTGCGATTCTCCATCACTATAGCTGCTTAGCTGAGTTGGATCTTAGTTTTGAAAACTACCAAATAGAAATCGCTAAGTTCTTAAAGCCTATAGAGAATATGGCCTTAGGGAAATACCTTACTCAGAAGCTTTCTTTATCAGCTACTATGGAAACAGCAGATATCTCTCTTGTTTTGCAAATTGATAGCCAGTTCTCTGTTATTGACATTTATAATGACTTAGAAATTATCATTCCTCTTCATTACAAAGATAATATAAAGAATGGTAGTTATGATTTTCCATTTTTTAGACTCAACAGCATCCAATCCCCATTTGTTAATAACCTCAAAATGTTAGATTTACATGTCGAGAAAACGGGAGGTAGCCTCAATTATTCCGAAAACGAAAAATCGCTATACCAAATTATTGAACTGTATACCTGTGGTAAATATGAGCAAACCATTGATTTAGCAAAACGATACTTAAAAATCAAGCCATTTGCTTTTCAAGTTGCAGTTATTTTTTGCAAAGCTTTGTTGAACAGTAACGAGGTATTTCCAGACGATCTTAATATCAGTTATATCAAAAATATTTACTCCATATATAAGATGGATTGCGGCTATCGGGAAGCTATACAACTATTGCTCAGAGAACTAAAACAAAATCATGGTTCTATTTTACGAATCAAAATACAAAGTTTTTTAGCCAGGAAACACTTGCTTGATATCAATCACGATTACTCATTTGTATCAAGCCTACTTGATGAATCGTTGCACCCCAATTTCATGCGCTTTCTTTCGGGAGAAACTCGCTCTCGTTTTTGGAATGCATTGAATTCGGTTTGTCCGATTTCTATATCCTTGGCATGTGCGCTGAAAACGTCCACTATTAATCCTATTGTAGCGTCACAAGTGGAGAAGAAACGCCTTGCAATTTTCAATGCAGAAAAGAGTTGCAACAATGGTGACATCAGAGTGTCTGCACAATGCTTGGAAACTTTAGAAAAAAACTGTAGTCCTGACGATTGGTATATGCAAGAGCGAATTAAACGAATTCAACTTAAATTATATTCACTTACTTGCGATTATCATAGTGCGGTTTGTTTGTTTGTCGATTGCTTTTTTGAAAATGAATATCTGTTTGAACGACTTCTTAGCGGAAACTATATTCAGATTCCTATGCGTATGCGAGAAAATACTATTGAGGCAGATTTGCACTATGTTATTTTTGTATACCTATTGAATCGAAATGACTACTCGCGACAAATCCGAGCCTATAATAATTATTTAGAGCTAAATCATTACGCTACTATATTTGATGCGCTCAAGGCATTTGAGAAAAATGCGAATAGACTAAATACTTTCTTTTTTCACTCGATATGTTCAATTGCTCTCCTCAAACGAGATGTCGGTTTATGTGAGCATAATATTACGCCAGAAAACGCACGACTGAAAATTTTGAGGACTTTACACAAAATTTCTCCACTGAAGCAATACAGCAATGAAATAAACAACATATCTACTTTTGAGGTAATGCGTGATAATTTGAATAGCATTAATAAAAGTAGAATAAATGTCGATGTGGACAAAATTCTACAGCAACACCAGGATCAGTGGCAGGAAACATATCAAAAGTATTTAAAACTAAGCAGGTCGAGCCATAAATTTATTGGCATTGATTTCAGTGAACATGAAGCGAGTATTCAATTTGCTAAACTTGCAGAAAATCTGAATATTCAAATTAAAAACTCCCCACAGATCAGTCAAGAAACTTTAGTTCTCCGAAGCATCCTTGAGCAAATATTAGAAGAGTGTCTTTTTAGTACTCAATACGGTCTTGAAACCTACCTGAGTTCAAGAATTCGTCACGGGTATTGTCGAGGACAACTTACCAGTTTTTTAAGAGAATTACATTTAGTTTCTCTCCGTGATAAAGAGGATGACTCTTATCATGTTAATCCGTTTTGGGATGCAGAATTTAAAGGCGATAAAGGAGTACTCATTCAAGTCAAAAATGTTTTATCTGATTTTACCGCTCTTATAGAGAAGAAGATAGATGAAATATGTAAGGAATGGTTAAGAATAAAATACAAAGATAGTTCTAACGGGATGTTTGACTATTCTACGCTGACTGATATATGTATTGTGGCTTGTCAGCGCGAACCTGTAGAAGAGTTCTCAATATTTTATAATCGGATAGTCGCGCTGTTCTGGGTAAGAACGAATGCTCTTCTAAAAGAAATTCAAGAAAGGATAACTGGCGAGTTACAAAACTTTTATATCAATGCAATCGAAAATTTAGAAAAACAGTTAAGAGAAGTTGCAATAGATCAAAAAAGTGAAAATAGCATGAAAAAACTGCTATCCTATTGTACTGTATCAAAAGCAAAAGTAATTGTTGCAATGGAGCAGTTTAAAGATGTTTTTTCGGCAAATAATGCACATTATAATAATTTCACAATGCGAGATCTTTCATCCAGTTGCAAAAAGGTAATTCAACGTTTATATGCAGACAGTGAAGATGTTGCTTGGAAAATGGATGCAGATGATACTCTGCTTCTTAATGGAAAGTATTTTGTGTCATTTGTTGATATATTGTGCATCCTTTTGAACAATTCTCTTACTCATTCTGGCTTTAACCAAATGGCCAACCTCGAGATTGATATCACTGCTACACAGGTAACTGAGCAAGAAAAAAGCGAACTCATAGATATTATTCCTGCTTTTCACTCAGGGCACCAGCACATTATGCGTCTTCAGGTAAAAAACAACCTTAGCAAAAAGATTAATGAATCGCAATTAGAGCAACGATTAGAGACAATTTTTTGCGACATAAGAAAAGAACAATTGGATCGTAAGTTGGTCCAAGGCGAAGGAGGTTCTGGCCTGCATAAATTGTGTAAAACCATTGACTATAACATTGAAGTTCCATACTACATCGGCTATGAAATTGACAACCACTCTATATCGCTTTCTTATGTTTTTGTTGCTGATGATTTGCTCTATAAGGAGGAGTAACATGTCAATACTTCTAATTGAAGATGAGCCTAGCAAAGAAAAAAACGTTGTGGCCTTTTTGGGTGAATTATTACCCGACATTAAAGTGGTTATCAAGCATTCTATTACGTCTGGGAAAATCGAAATCCGAAAAAATACTTATGACCATATCTTGCTTGACATGAGTCTGCCCTTATTTGATAATGATGACATGAATTATATGGATGAAAACGAATTTGAAACATTCGGAGGAATAAGTGTTTTAGATGAAATTGATAGGCTTGATAAAATCTGCAAAGTAATTGTAATTACGGCATTTGATATTTTAGGAGAGGGAAATGACAAAATTGACCTACCTCAGATTAACAAGCGGTTGAAGCACGAGTATCCACAAATATTTGTTGGAACCGTTTTCTATAACACATCTTCTCTTGAATGGAAGGATGATATGAGCCATCTCCTTCTTAATAATGCTAATAAGGAGGAGTAATTATGAAACTTTTAATCGCAGATGATTCAAGTGAAAAAATTGGCAACATTTTGAATATATTACGAGAAATTGACGGTTTTGATCCTCGTGATGCAGAATATGTCTTGGACCTTAAGAGTGCTCGCACCAAACTTTCCAATGTTTTCTACGACCTGCTAGTTCTTGATTTAAATATGCCAGAGGAATTAGGAGAGAGTCCATCTATTGAAGCCGGAGTGAATTTTGTTGAAGAAATCATCGAAACAAGATCAATAAAAAAACCTACAGATTTAATTGTACTAACCGCTTTCGATGAATCTGCTCAAATCTTTAAAACTAAAATTGAACTATCTGGTTTTTTTGTCTTGCCATATGATCCGTTGTCCACCGAATGGACGAGTATTCTAAAATCACGAGTTGACTATTTGATGCTGTGTCAGGAACAACGGAAAATCATTCCTAAACTTCCAAAATGTGATTTTGCAATCCTTACTGCTGTTCCGATTGAAACTTCTGCAATCTTGGCATTAGACATTGAGTGGCAACAACTCTCTATCCCAGATGATCCTTCGGTTTACAACTATGGAATAATAACTCTTCCGTTTAAGAAAATCCGCATCATTCATGCCCAACAATCTGAAATGGGAATGACCGCAGCAGCAGCAATGACTTCAAAAGTGATCATACATTTTGAACCCCAATATATCCTCATGACGGGAATTGCAGCTGGCCTGGATAAAGATTTTCAGTTTGGAGATATAATGGTTGGAACTGATATTTGGAACTACAGTAGTGGAAAATATGAAGAAATCAGCGAAAATGACACAACGAAAGTAATTCTTTCCCCTGACCCAAAACATATACCTATATCGCAGTTTCTACAAAGTAGTCTTACTTCACATAAATACGATGAGCTCCTTGATTCTATAAAAAATCAATACCCACAACTTCCTCCTGTCCAGAATAATCCAAGAGTCCATTTTGGACCAATAGCCTGTGGTGTGGCAGTTGTCGCAAGTCAAGAAATCGTGCAGCAGCAAGTTAAAGCGCATGGACGCAAAACAATAGGGTTAGATATGGAATCATATGGCGTATGTTATGCAGCACAAACAACTATTACTAAGGAAACTCCTGTAATAATAGTAAAGTCCATTAGTGATTTAGCGAATGTCGAAAAAGATGATTCTGCCCAACCATATGCAGCATATACGAGCGCTAAGTTTGCTGAAAACCTAATCCGAAATATTCTTACATAATTCATTACACTAGGCGTATTATTAATTTGCAATATCGACATGGAGAGCTATATAAAAGTGTTCCTATGAAACTTGATGAATAGCCGCTTATCTTAATTTCTTACCACCGCTTACAATAATGGCGGCGCTACCTTAATATGACCGATGCCCGGAAACCCTAGATTTTCAAGGCTTTCCGGGCATCGCTTACATTAGTTCTGGCGCGATACATAGCTGCGGCTGATGCCGTAGTGCGCCGCCACCTGCCGCTGGGTCTGGGGCAGCCGCCCGTCCAGCCCGTACCGCCGCCGCAGGATGTCCGCCTCCCGCTTTGTCAGCTTTTCCGCGATCAGCCGGCGCAGCAGCGCCCGATTCTCTTTGTCCTGCAGCTCCTCCAGCATGGTGTCCTCCTCGCCCACCACGTCGCTGAGATACAGGGCATCCCCCTCGGTGCCCGTCTCCAGCGCGTCGCTGAGCGACACCTCCCCCTGCACCTTCCGCTGCGCCCGAAAATGCATAAGGATTTCATTCGCTATCCTCTCCTGACGGACACATAAGCTGCCCTATGGGCGGCAAATTCAGCTCTCCATCCTCCGCAAAGAGGTATACATAGACGTTTTTGCCGTCCCAAACCACTTTTTTGACGATAGTACGCAGCAGGCGACGCCGTTCTTCAATAGTAGTCGAATCCACCGTGTCGGCGAATGACTCAATCATATCTCTATAGAAAAATAGATTTTGGCTCAGAGCATTACTCTGCCTAGCAAGCTTTTCCAATTCAGCAATTCTTGTCTGCTCCTGTTCGCTCTGCCGGTGCAGCTCATCGATCTGCTCCATGACGTATTTGGCCGAGGTCTCGCTGGCAACGGACAGAGATTCCACCAGTCGTTTGATGCGGGCTTCTGTTTCAGCATGGTTCTTCACTAATAAAGTCAACTCAGCTTCATAACTTGCTTTGTTGTCATTGATTACTTTCTTGGTTTTTGACAGTAACTGGCCAAAGTCTTTTTTGTCGGTGGCAACCTTACGTATTTCCTCAACAATCTTAGCATCTAGAGTGTTGCCGTTGCAGTTTTTCATACTACAGACAGTACCATGACTGCGCTCTTTGGTGGAGCACATATAGGTGTAAATCAACTCCCCATTAGCATTAGTGCGACCAGTCAGTTTCGGGCGCATATAGTCACCGCACTCGCCACAACGCAGAAGGCCGGACAAAAGCGCCACATTGCTGCGCGGTTTGCGATAGCTCTTGGATTTGTTCACGTCCAGCATAGACTGTACTCGTACCCAGTTTGCACCGGAGATAATGCCGGGGTGTTTCCCCACTGCCACAATCCAATCTTCCATCGGGCGAATCTGAGTAGCCTTGCCAGGGCGTTGGAGCGTGCGGTTGTAGGCCATAATACCGTGCTCACCGTCAAACTCCGATGGCTCAGCAAAAAGGTCTACGTTGTTCTCCTTGAGATACTGATACGCCGTATCGTCAGCAATCATATAAACCGGATTTGTCAGAATACCCCGGATGGCAAAGCGTGTGAACTGCTTGCCGCGCTTTGTGACACAGCGGTGCTCTAATAAGTACTGGTCAGTTTTACTGAGGGAGCCACTTTCCGTGAACACAGAAAAAATTGTCTTTACCAGCTGAATCTCCTCCGGAATAGGTTTGAGCTTACAAGCTTTTTTAACCTTGCCATCTACTGTTACGCTGGACAAGCTTTCCGAAGCGTAGCCAGTTGGTGTCGTCCCGCCCAGCCAGCGTCCGGTCTTGGACAGCTCATGCATGTTGTCGCGGATACGCTCGGCTATGGTTTCTCGCTCCAGCTGGGAGAACACTGACGCGATATACATCATTGCACGCCCCATGGGAGAGGACGTGTCGAACTGTTCCCGGATGGAAATGAAGTCAATGTGCCGGTCACCCAGATCCTCGATGAGCTTTGCAAAGTCACCAATATTGCGGCTGATACGGTCAAGGCGATAGACGACAATAGCAGCGAACTCAATCTTCTGGGAATCCTTCATCATCTGCTTGAACTGCGGACGCTCCAGATTGCCGCCGGAAAACCCCTCGTCCTCATATACAAGCGCATGCTCCGCCTCGTCTTCGCCAAAGTGCATTGCAATATATTGGCGGCACAGCTCAATCTGGTTCTCAATACTTTCGCCTTTCCCGGTAAATTTGGATTTGCGGGAATAGATGACGTATTGCTTCACCTGCGGCTGGTCTGTTGTTTTCATAGCAACACCTCGCATTACATTGTTAGGTTGTTAGATATATTGTAACGGATTGGAACCCATTTGAAAAGGTGCAAATAAGATTTTTTGAAAAGTTCTCCAAAGAACGTTATACCCCTTTATACCCCTTTCAAAAGGGTATAAAGGGGTATAACGTATTCTCACTGCCAGTTTCGTTTCAGGACTTCACTTTTGAGATACAGCGTGCTCTTCTCCGATGTTTTGATTGGATGCAGCTTCCCGCGTTTTGTAAGGTCAATGATGTTCTGCCGGGAGCAACCCAATATCTCCGCCGCTTCCGATGCGTTGATGATTCTGTGCGCGGCAAAGTTCCGGAAGTCTTCCATCGTCAGCGGAACACTTTTGCCAATTCGGTAGAGCATCGTGTCCGAAATGGTCATGTTCACATCCCAAGCAACACCGTATCCGCCGGTCTGCATCTGTACATACTGAAAATAGTCCGGCTTCTTGAGAAGAACTTGAAATGTCTTCGTCTTTTCAAAATGCTTCTGCAAATCGCACTTCTTCACTACGCCATCCCGGAAAAATACCAGCAGGCAATGGTTCTCCAGCGGCAGCACATCTTCAATTCTCTTTGAGAACCGCCGCGTAATTTCTTCCGGAAGCTCCTTCTCGTTAATGGGAACAAGGTAGTAATCATCCTGTGCGCATCGCCCCATTGCCAGCATCAGAAGCTCGTACTCATCATATTCCTTCAGATGATTGTCGCGCAGAATCTCACCGATGTTCTGGCGGTCGATCGGAACGATCCGCTGCTGAATCCAGATCTTGCTCCAATAGGAATTGACTGTGGTTTCCCCACGCTTCACAAAGGAGTCCAGCAACAGCGGCGTTTCCCATGCATCCGCATTTTCAGGCAGCTCAATATAGAACTGCTTTTCCTGCTTGTAATACAGGAGGTACGCCAGATCCTTCTGCTTCTGCGTCGATTCATCTCGAATTGCAAAAATCTTCATATGCGCTCCACCTTTTCCAAATCATTTCCCATACGCCTTCAGAAAAGACCCACCAATTTCGATAGAATTACGGTGGACAGACCATGACAAATGGGTCAACTCCTGTTTTTCCTTCATAAGCTGCATATGTACATTCTCCCCCATTATCTTAATTCACTACTTGTCATACGTCAAGCTATATTGTGAAAAGCCGCCGCCCTGATTTCACTCAGGACGGCGGCTTAAACTTGTTTATAGCAAATCGGATAAACAAGTTGATACTATTGCTTAGAACGTAAATGTTCAACTACTGCATCGATAAGCTCCAACTTTTGTTCCGTGGAACAGGGCAACTTCTGCACTATCTTTAGTGCTTGTTCCGCATGGAACTTGGCCAGTTCCTTGCTGAGTTTCGCCTTTCCTTCCGGCGTGGTCGGCATAATCAAAAAGACTTCCATATCTATTGTTCCTTTCAGCAAATTATGTGTGAGCTGTAGCAAATTGCTGTAGCTCTCGTTCGTTATCCTCAAATCTCCGAGTGTTTTACGGCTCCGGCTTTTCAACAACGAAAAGCGGGAATAGGTCATAGTTTCCATCCTTATCAGAACTCAAATTGAGCTCAGATAGAACCTGCTCCTGAACCTCAGGTTTAAGATCACAAATATATATTTCAACGCTCATGTGTCATCCTCCATATATGACTTTGCAAATTAATGGAGAGAGCTGCAGCAACTCGCTGCAGCTCTCAAATCATTTGTCTCGGAAAAGGTGCTTGTAAAGGTCATCCACGCCCTTTTGCTTTTGCGTCCAGGTAATCGGTGCCATTTCAAAACCGGCAGCCGCACCCATCTCAATATATCGGTCGCGCGCTTTCCGAACTTCCTCTTTGACCTGATAATCAGAATCAACCATTACGTTGATCCTCTTCACGCCAATGGAGTCTAGTTCTTCAAGGGCTCGTTCGTACTGAGAATAGCTCGGTATGCCTGTAAGGCCCACGAAACCACACTCATAAGGTGAACCCTGCGCAAAGCTGTAGGCAAGGTCGGATTTCATAACTCCCTCTGTAAGGCAAACCACTTCATCGCCTTCATGAACACCGACATAATGCGGGCAGCACTTCGACTGTGTTCCGTAGTACTGGTCAACACTCGTCAGGTTATAGAATTTCTGGTTATAGACCTTATCAAGCCGAACCTGAATGGCTTCAATTTGGCCGAGCAGGTTTCGGTCGGGTAGCATGATTCCTGAGCCTCGGATATCCAATACCCATTGGCCAGAGTCCTTCTGGCAGTAAAATCCGGGAACCCCATCAAGAATGCAGCCACGCTCCAACAGCTCTGTAACAATCCGTTTCAAACGTGTTGTGGGTGTCGTTCGATAGCATAGCCGCTCCATCTCCTCTGATTTTAGCCCGCGCTCTTTCAAAGCGGATTGATGTGTTGGGCATAGAGTCAATAATGAGAGAAGATTGGAATAAGTATTATCCCGCACCTCAGCTGAGGCAATTGGGAGTTCTACCGTTTCTATGGGGCGAGACTTCCGCTTATATTTGTGTACTGGTTCACTCCCATCTGGCCCGAATATCTTGCAGAGTTCTTCGTAAGCCGTATGGAGATTGACATCACAGTACTCTGCATAAAGATGGAGGATGCCTCCACCTTTACCACAGCGATTACACCGAAACACATTATCGCGGATCTTGACATTCATATGAGCTTTCCGATCTGCACAGAATGGACACCTGCAATGCAGTTGAGTCCCGGTATCTCGTATGACTTCGATACCAAGAAGATCAACCACTTGCTCAATATCACATGGCAGATCAGGTATTCTGCCCATCTAAACCACCTCCCTTAGCTAGGGGAAGAATCAGCTGGCCATCTGGCCTACCGTTTCCAAAAGCTTTGTAGCCCCTGCTTTCAGTGCGAGATTATGGCCGGAATAGTTCTTCACATACCACGCGAGGTCACCTGGGCTCTTCATAGCGATTTCGCCAAGAGACCAGCCACTAAAGCGGCCAAAATCAACCTTGACGGCTTTCGCCTGTTCAATGGTCATGACACGCAAGTACTCATCCAGCGTTTTGGGGGGCTCCGTAGCAGGAGCATGAGACTGCTGCACAGGAGGCTGAACCTGCTGCTGAGTAGGCTGGGTAGATTTAGGCGCTGTCGCCGTCTGAGAGAAGACTGGAGGATCCGTTGTCGGTTGAGCGGTAAAACTCGCCACGACACTACCAGGGTGTCCTGCATCTTCATCAGGTGGCATCTTGATTGGGGCATCCGCGATAATACCGGCCAGCGCATCACCATTCATACAGAACTGCGTACCATAACCTGCATCCGCCAAAGCGCGGCCCTTTGCGACTGTTTCGGCGATCTCCAAGAAGCGATCGCCAAAGCGGTCTTCCGTTGAGAAACGCTGAGAATACGCCTTCCCAATGAACTGGTCAGCTGGGTCAGCCTTATCGGCATAGATCCTGCAGCATACGATTGCATTCTTCTCATCAACTCGGATAAGCTCCGGGTCGATCTTTCCATTCGGATGGTGCAGGCGGAACCAAAGAAGGCGATATTTGACATCAAGGTAGAGATCGTTTTCGCCTTCCTCACCCACGGTAGTACGCACGAAATCAGCGGGGTTAAAACCATCGACAGCGTTGATGGCAGGGATCACATTAGAGTTCGATTCACTCATGGTAATTGTCCTTTCACAATAAATGTAGAAACGAGGCAGCTTTTGACCACCCCGTTTCCCAAATAATCACGCTACTCGCCGACTCAGCTCGCGGTTATAATAAGCCACGATTCGATCCGCGAGTACCGTATTCCTTTGACCCACATCACATTTATGGATCGCAACAAAGACTGCCTGCTTTTGCCCAATCAGGATGACCTTCGCCTTGGCTCTGGTCACAGCAGTATAGAGCAAATTCCGCCGCAGCATGATATAGTGCTCTTTCAAAAGAGGAACAATGATGACAGGATACTCCTGTCCTTGGCTCTTATGAATGGTCGTACAGTAGGAGAACTCCAAATCCTCCAGCATTTCCTGCGTGTACTGTAGTGTCCTTCCATCCAAAAGCCTCACGCATGTGATCGTCTCATCATCCTCTTTCTTCATGTCGGTTATGACGCCGACATCGCCATTTGACACATTGATTCGATTTGCCGTCTGCATAATGCGGTCACCAACACGAAATACTCGACTGCCACACTTAACCTCTTTCTTCAGGTTGTTTGGCGGGTTGACAAGGTCTCGAATGGTCTCATTCAACGCATTTGCCGCAACCGCACCTCGCTTACGGAGAGGTGAGAGAATCTGCACGTCCTCAATACCATGCAAAGAGACTTCCTGCAGATAGTTCTTGATGACCAACTGCGCAGCCTCTTCCGAGTTCTGAACTTCCAAAAACTGAAAGTCATCCCCGAACTGAAGATGTGTGTCGTTGTGGTTGATGGCATAGGCGTTTGTGATGATACGGCTATTAGATGCCTGGCGGAAAACAGTCTCTAAGACTGCCGTAGGAACCTTTTCACTTCGAATCATCTCTCGCAGCACATTACCCGCGCCAACAGATGGGAGCTGGTCAGCATCACCGACAATAATCAGCTGAGCGCCCGACTTGATACGATCAAGGAGGATATACGCAAGGCGCATGTCCACCATTGAAAACTCATCAACGACTACCAAGTCTGCTGATAGTAACTCTTTGTCGTTCAGCGGGCTGTCTTCATCCGTCACAAGGCCAAGCGCCGAGTGAAGTGTAGAGGCGTACATTCCCGTCTGTTCTGCCATGCGCCGACTGGCACGGCCAGTAGGTGCAGCCAGTAGGACTTCATTCGCGGGGAACGCAGCTTTATAGATATCCAGTATGAATCGTAGTGTTGTGGTCTTTCCGCTGCCGGGGCCTCCGGTCATGATGGAGATCGGATGCGAGAGGCACAGCTTCACAGCATTACGTTGCGAAGGAGCCAGTCTTTGATGCAAGGTCCTCTCCGCATTGTCGATTTTGCTGTCCAGATCGTCGATCTTTGTAAAGCCCTCTTGGAGTATCATGGACACAATGCGCTTAGCTGACTTAACTTCGCACATGCGCTCGTAACTCAGGTATACACGGCTTCCCTCAACATAGATACGGGATTCCACACGTTCATTTGAGATCGCTTGGCGGATTTCCTCTTCGGAAACCACTTCATCATCGCAGCCCATATTGAGAAGCTCATAGCACTGGCCAACCGTCTCATCAACGGATAGAAAAAGATGCCCAGATACGCGTGCCTCATCCAGCACATAGTTGATCGCACCGGAGTATCGTAAAGGGTGCTTTAAGCTGACTTTTGTTTTACGGGCAATGGAATCGACTGTCATGAAGCCAAAGCCTTTGATCTTACAGAGTTGGAATGGATCCGTTTTCACGATTCTCAGACTGCTATCTCCGAACTCTTCTCGGATCATCGCAACCTTTTTCATCGAAACACCGAAAGGCGCCAAGTATATCATGAGATCACTCAAGGCTTTCGTTTCCCCGTAGGATTTGATGATAGCCTTGAGTTTTTTCTGGGCAATCCCCTTGACGCTAAGCAGCTTGTCCGGCTCTTTCTCCAAAACCTCCATCGTCTTATCGCCAAAGCGAGCAACAATGGCCTTTGCGGTCTCAGGGCCAATTCCTTTGATGATACCGCTGCTCAAGTAAGCAAGGATGCCGGCTTGATCTCTCGGCACGACTTCCTTACACATTGAAACCGACAGCTGTAAACCGTGTTTGGAATTCTCCCATGTGCCATCCAGTTCCACTTCCACGGCATCTGTAGCAATCAGATGATAGCCGATTGCCGTGAAATGAATCTTGTCGTCATGGTAGTAAGACCGATTACGGGCTTCCTTTGGAACAGACTCATCAGAAGTACTGTAGGCAAAAATGCAGAAGCCCTTATCGGACTTAAAGATGGTTCTTTCATATCGACATAGCATTTGATCACTCCTTATGCGATGGCCGATTTGACCACCTTAAAGATTCTTGATTCCGTCTGATCCACAAACTCATCATAGATATCAGGATACTGAGCTCGTAGAGCAGATAAACGATCTTTCGATATTCCTTCCCGATACAGAGGGTTGTAGGAAACTTTGAAGCACTCGCCGCCCTGTTCACAGGTTCCTTTGCACGCGGTACCCATCTCTTCGACGATGGGAGCATAGAGGGATTTGATGCGAGTCTCAAGTGCTTTTACCTGAGCATCTAAAGCTCTCTTTTCCTCTTTGAGTGCCAGGATTTCCTTGAGGTTCACCACAAACTTGCGGTCAAGATCCACGGTCGGTTCGGACTTGTCAGCAGGGCCGAAATAGCGACGGAGCGACTCCAGAACCGCATCTGGCTTTT
>OKTX01000446.1_pt1 | contig 27025 bp, 29 predicted proteins | sample 1606261 | NCBI WGS metagenome assembly OKTX01 (sample SAMEA3879543, study PRJEB24766) | human gut metagenome | biome: human-associated habitat; feature: feces | place: USA | collected 1985/1987 | reverse complement strand
GTATGTCCGGCTAATGTAGCATGGTTCACTTCGATATTAATGGCAAAATCCTTGTCGAGACCATAATGGCGCAGGAAGCCGATAACCGTTTCCGTATCCACGTCATACTGATGTTTTGTCGGTTCCATCGGTTTCGGTTCAATCAGGAAAGTACCTTTGAAGCCACGAGCACGTGCATAGTCACGAGCGATAGTCAACATCTTTGCAAGGTGCTCTTTTTCACGTTTCTGGTCAGTGTTCAGCAAAGACATGTAACCTTCGCGACCGCCCCAGAACACATAGTTTGAACCACCCAGTTCGATAGTAGCGTCAATAGCGTTCTTGATCTGAACAGCAGCGCGTGCTACAACGTCGAAATCAGGATTGGTAGCGGCACCGTTCATATAACGTGCATGACCGAATACGTTAGCAGTACCCCACAACAACTTGATACCAGTTTCAGCCTGTTTTTCTTTTGCATAAGCTACGATAGCTTTCAAGTTAGCTTCGTATTCTTCGATGCTTGCACCTTCAGAAATCAGGTCTACATCGTGGAAGCAATAGTATTCGATACCCATCTTCTGCATGAATTCGAAACCTGCATCCAATTTATTTTTAGCTGCTTGCAAAGCGTCAGAGTCACCATTCCAAGGGAATTGTTTCGTTCCGCCACCGAATTGGTCACCACCTTCTGCGCAGAGAGTGTGCCACCAAGCCATAGCAAACTTCAACCAATCTTTCATCTTCTTACCCATGATTACCTTCTCAGCATCGTAGTAACGATATGCCATCGGGTTCATACTCTCTTTACCTTCGAATTTAATCTTTCCTATTCCGGGAAAATACTCTTTTGTTGCCATAATTTTAATTGAATTTTAAAGGGTTAATTATGTTTTGATTGTTAACTGTACTATTCTAATTCCCCTCGTTTTCAGAGGAGAGTTAAGTTTGCATTATTTTGCCATTGATTTTTCCAAACGATGTTTCCAGCGTGCATAAGCATCTGCATATTCCTGGCGCTTAGCCTGATTAGGCTCGATAACATCCAGTTTTTCCAGCGTTGCGAATGCTTCGTTATTATCTTTATAGATACCTGCACCGATACCTGCTCCCTTGGCTGCACCTACCGAACCATCCGTATCGTACAGTTCGATTACAGCTCCCGTCACACCTGCCAGCGTATCGCGGAAGATGGAGCTAAGGAACATATTTGCATGGCCTGCATGGATTTTCTGTACGGGGATGCCCATACCTTCCATAATATCTATACCATACTTGAATGAGAATACAATGCCTTCCTGAGCTGCACGCACAATGTGTTGTTTGCCATGCAGATTGAAGTTCAAGCCACGGATGGAGCAGTTGATCTCTTTATTTTCGAGCATGCGTTCCGCACCGTTACCGAAAGGCAGGATACTGATACCTGCACTGCCGATAGGAGCTTGTGATGCCAGTACATTCATTTCATTGTAAGAGATGCCTTCGGGAGCAATCGTACGTTTCACCCAAGAATTAAGAATACCCGTACCATTGATGCAAAGCAATACCCCCAGACGGGTTTGTTCGTCCGTATGGTTTACGTGAGCGAATGTATTTACGCGTGATTTCGGATCATAGTTCACTTCACCGTTCACACCATATACAACACCCGAAGTGCCTGCTGTAGAGGCGATTTCTCCCGGATTGAATACATTCAGTGAAAGAGCGTTATTCGGTTGGTCACCTGCACGATATGTGATCGGTGTACCTTCCTTTAATCCCAATTCTTTTGCTGCGGCAGCATTCACACGGCCTTGTTCGGAGAATGTGGGTTTGATGTCCGCAATCAGAGAGTTATCGAAACCATAATAATCCATCAGGAAGTCGGCTACACGATTGTTTTTGAAATCCCAGAACATACCTTCCGAAAGTCCGGAAACTGTGGTACAGATTTCACCGCTCAACTTCATGGCGATGTAATCACCCGGCAACATAATCTTATAAATCCGTTCGTAGATGGCCGGTTCGTTTTCCTTTATCCATGCCAGTTTAGAGGCAGTGAAGTTACCCGGAGAGTTCAACAGATGTGAGAGACATTTCTCTTCTCCCAGTGTTTCGAAAGCTTTCTGTCCGTAAGGCACAGCACGCGAGTCACACCAGATAATGGAAGGACGCAGCACATTCTGGTCTTTGTCCACACATACCAATCCATGCATCTGATAAGAGATACCGATTGCCTTGATTTCACCTGCGTTTGCACCCGATTCATTCATGACAGCCTGTGTGGCAAGTTTTAGATTTTCCCACCAGCTTTCGGGATTTTGTTCCGCCCAGCCCGGTTTAACTGCAATGATTGCCGCCTCTGTCTTCGGGAAGAAAGCAGAAGATACACATTTGCCGGTTTCGGCGTTTACCAGGCTCGCTTTTACGGACGAGCTTCCAATGTCATAGCCTAATAAATACATGGTATTAATTATGAGTTTTGATTTATGAATTATTTTATTAATACTTATCTTCTTACCTTATTATATATCTTCTTATCGAATCGATAATAGCGTGCGGCACGGTGGGCAACTCCCTGTTGTTTTTCCTCCAATGGAACAACATATTCCATCATCGCTATTTTCTTATGGAAGTTCCGCACGTCAATAGGCTTGCTATATATCAATTCATATAAAGTACGCAGTTGTGATGCCGTAAACTTACGGGGAAGCAGATCGAACAAGGCTGACGGATTAATCTCCACGTACTGGCGGATATATACCAATGCTTCTTTAATAATCAGATTATGGTCGAAAGCCAATGCCTTAATATCTTGCAGTGCCACCCAATATGCTTCGAAATCAGCCAGATTCCGACTCAGTGCCCGATCTATCTTCACCAATGACAGGTAAGCAATTGTAACGATACGCTCCACCTTCGATTGCATGGCGCGTTCCAGCCAATGAATGTCTTTCGGGTCCTTCGTCCTATTCTTAGAACCGAATGCCTTGAATTGCATCAGATTGACGTTCTTCAAACCCGTTAGTTCGTTCAACACACGCTGGGCAGCTTCGTCCAAATCTTCATCCATATAGATCAGACTTCCGGGAAGCTTCATATCGTGGAAAATTTCACCTTGCTCCTCACCTACACGTTTTATCAACAGAACTTTTAATTGTTCTCCGTCAAAGCCAATCACTACACAGTCTACTGATATATGATTGTTCGCTAATGGGGTTTTATGTTCCATGTTTTGCATAATATCCATGTTTAAGCGCTGCAAATATAAACAGGTTTTTTGAATATACAAGCGCAGAAAACTTAATTTCTATTATGTTATAAAGCACTATTTTTCAATATGATAGATATCGTACATTTTACAATATCAAAATATGGTCTTATCGTTGAAAGTACAATATGTATTGTTGATAAACGGAAGAATCAGGTAATTGTAGGAAGTACAATAAGAGTGAAGTGCTTTATTTTTAAGGATTTTAGTATACCGGAAGATTAAAAAGACAAGTACCTCTTATTGTATTTTAGTTGAAGTGCTATAAAAAGATTTTTTTCTCATCTATCCCTCTGCTTCCCAATAAACTCCCTTCTCCGAACGGAGGGAGTTAAAATAGCTTATTGCACAAAAATCCTTCGTTTGTGCGGTCAATATCAGAAAAAGCTATACCTTTGCACCACTTTTTTAATTAACTACTAAAACAAGAACAGTATGAAAGCATTTGTATTTCCGGGTCAAGGTGCCCAATTCGTAGGAATGGGAAAAGACTTGTATGAAAACTCCGCTTTAGCAAAAGAATTGTTTGAAAAAGCCAATGATATCCTGGGATATCGCATTACGGATATTATGTTCAACGGTACGGACGAAGACCTGCGTCAAACGAAGGTAACTCAGCCTGCTGTATTCCTCCACTCCGTTATCTCCGCACTTTGTATGGGTGATGATTTTAAACCTGAGATGACTGCCGGTCACTCATTGGGCGAATTCTCTGCTCTGGTTGCTGCCGGTGCATTGAGTTTCGAAGATGGATTGAAACTGGTTTATGCCCGTGCCATGGCTATGCAGAAAGCTTGCGAAGCACAGCCCTCTACAATGGCGGCTATCATTGCCCTCTCCGATGAAAAAGTAGAAGAAATCTGCGAGCAAGTAACCGCTGAAGGCGAAGTTTGCGTTGCAGCCAACTATAACTGCCCGGGACAGATCGTAATTTCTGGTTCTATCGAAGGCATCAATAAGGCATGCGAACTGATGAAAGCTGCCGGAGCAAAACGTGCTTTGCCATTGAAGGTAGGCGGCGCTTTCCACTCTCCGCTGATGAATCCTGCAAAAGTTGAATTGGAAGCAGCTATCAACGCTACTGAAATACACGCTCCCAAATGCCCGGTTTATCAGAATGTAGATGCATTGCCTCACACTGATCCGGAAGAGATCAAGAAGAATCTCGTAGCTCAGCTGACAGCTTCTGTACGCTGGACACAGACTGTTAAGAACATGGTTGCTGATGGTGCTACCGACTTCACAGAATGTGGCCCAGGTGCTGTACTGCAAGGTCTGATCAAGAAGATTGCACCGGAGGCATCTGCTCACGGTATTGCATAATCCTTAAATACAATATATTTGTAAGGGCTGTCTTTGATTAAAAAGACAGCCCTTTATTTTGTAATCGTACTATCCGCATTCAGAATAGGAAGATAAACAGCATCTCAACAAAACTTTTTCATGTAAGTATGAAAGTTCTACATTCAACTTGCATTATCTTTGCAAAAACATGCATGATATGGAGAAAATCGATGAATACAGAAACATCCTTGCAATGCCTCTTTGCAAACTATCAATAGATAAACTGGTGCAGGAAATATGCCTGCATCCGGAATACCTTAAAGATATATACCAGTTGATTTCCGATGATAAAATTGTCGTTTCATGGCGGGCTATATGGGCATGTGAGAAAGTGAGTGAGAAACATCCCGGTTGGTTTGTTCCATTGCTGGATGATATTATTCAGCGATTATTAGTCTGCAAACATAATGGTTCCAAACGGTTGTTGCTGTCTATATTATATAATGTACCTGCATCTGATCCTGTCTCTGTCGATTTGCTAAATTATTGCCTGGATCATATGTTGGCCCCACAAGAAAGTATCGGTGTACAGGCGTTGTCTATCAGAATGGCTTACCAGCTTTGCAAGTCTGAGCCGGAACTTTTGAAAGAGCTACAACTCATATTAGAGAATGCAGATACCGAATATTATTCCACGGGCGTTAAAACTACCATACGGAATATTCTGAAAAAGATAAATAAATAAGTTCCCGTTTCTACATCCTTTTTTCACTCCTGATTTGATGAGCAACACATTTACTGGGTATGCACAATTTTTCTGTAATCCCCATCACTTTTCTTCTTAAACCCATTACTTAGCAATACCTTTATTGAAGCTGCGTTTTCTTCCGAAGGGTCTGCTGCTACTTCACGTCCTCCCAATTCAATGATCTTCTCTTCCAACTTCCAGATAATCATTTTACCGATGCCTCTATTCAGATACTCTTCTTCACCAATCAAATATCCGATCTCGTAAGTATGGTTCTTTTCGAGGATGTCTCCATACAAACTCTCAAAGTCGTGCCCTTCTTCTTCCAAGTCTTTCAAGAAAAAACAATCTGCAAAAAGACAATACCCAATCCTCTTATCTTTATAGTAAACAATAAAATGTCTTATGAAGTCATACTTACCATTTCTGTTGTTTACCTCATCCAGCCAGGCATCTCTTTGTCCTTCCCCATCCGGGCACAGCCACTTATAGATATAATCTTTACTCAACCACCTGTCAAACAACGGTATATCTTCGTCAAGCAAAGGCTTTAATACAATTTCATTCTTATTGATCATAAGCTTATTGAAGTCATTTTCATGTTTATTCAACCCGATTTCCTTTCACATCTATAAAGAAAGTTTCGCCGTTCAGTTTCACCTTTGCTTTACCATCTTTATTAAAATAGCGGGCGTCATCATATATAAAAGGAATAACCTCTTTCCCTGTCTGATCTATAAAGCCGCATTTACCCTCCATGCATACTGCTGCCAGCCCGGTTTTGGTAAAAGACCATGCAGGATTATATATACATGGAATCACTTCCTTCCCCGTTTTATCCACATAACCCCACCAACCATTCTGCCTGACTAATGCCAATCCTACAGAAAAAGCATGGGCATAGTCATAGATAAACGGCACGACTTCTTCGCCTGTTGCTGCATCTATAAAGCCCCATTTACCATCGTATTCCGTTGGTACTAATTTTTGTACTTTCATTTTTTGAGTATCCATAATTGCTGTAATCCGTTAAACTTTGAATTGATAAACGAGAAATAGTTCTGAGGAATGAACTTACCCATATTGCGGAACATTCAGAATCAGCATACAGAGTATGCTCAGTGGCAAAGATAAAGATAAAAAGCGAGAATAAAACACCGGTTAAGAAGAAAGCTTGTGAAACGAAGTGCAATCAGAAAGAAAAAATAGATTTCAAAAGAATAATTCTCCGCTTTATGCTATTTTTGCAGAAAGCGCTTAAAAAGTATTCTTATGGATTATAAAATAAATGCCCCGACCGATGGAGATGAGATGATATTCAGACATGCGGATATATTTTTCAGTTGTTTCTTCAATGACGAAAATCATTGTGTACATCAATCCCGCGAGCACGCCATGAACTATGTTTATTCAGGCGAAATGCTCATTGATGACGGGAACAAAATCACCCATGTACAGAAAGGCGAGTGTGTGTTTATCCGGCGCGACCACCGGGTTACGCTGACTAAGAAACCACTCGATGGCGAGCAGTATTGCGGTATTTTCCTGATGTTTACACGGCGTTTCCTGCGCGAGATGTTTCAGCGACTTCCTTCGGATAAAGCGCTGGACAATGTGCCCAAAGTCCGTTCAAGCGTGATAAAATTGCCCATCAGCATGGAAATTGACAGTCTGTTCACTTCGATGACTCCTTACTTCAACCAGAAGCTCCGGGCACAGGACGATTTCATGAATCTGAAATTGCAGGAGGGACTGCTGGCGTTGCTACATATTGACGAACGCTTTTATCCCACACTCTTTGATTTCAACGAACCCTGGAAAATTGACATCCTGGAATTCATGGAACAAAATTACATGTACGATTTCAGTATGGAAGATTTAGCCACGTTTACGGGACGCAGTCTGGCTACATTCAAACGGGATTTCAAGAAGATCAGCACCCTTACTCCGCAAAAATGGCTGATTCACAAACGCCTCGAAGCGGCCTACGAGAAAATGAAAACCGGCACACGGAAAGTACAGGACGTTTATCTGGAAGTAGGATTCAAGAATCCATCCCACTTTGCTACGGCTTTTAAAAAGCAATTCGGCGTCTCTCCTACCGCTATCTCCCAATAAATTTCCGCGAGTTGCGATTGATATAGTAAAATGAGCTTCTGAGAAAGATTCTTTGAGCCTCGCAGCAAATCTGCTGCGGGGCTTTTGCGTTAACTTTGCATTGTTGAATCAAAAGACAAAAAACAATGAAAAAAGTAATAATGCTAATCATGCCTCTGATGCTGACAGTTGTTAGTGTTCAGGCACAAAATCAAAAAGAAATGAAAGGTAGTAATATTAAAGCGCAGGAGTTGGTTCTCACGCAGGAATGGGACAAGACTTTCCCACAGTCCAGCAAAGTGAATCACCGTAAAGTGACGTTTGTCAACCGCTATGGAATTACATTGGCGGCAGATCTCTATGAACCGAAAGACGCGAAAGGCACATTGGCAGCCATTGCAGTAAGCGGTCCTTTCGGTGCCGTAAAGGAGCAGTCCAGCGGATTATATGCGCAAACAATGGCCGAACAAGGTTTCCTTACTATCGCCTTCGATCCCTCATTTACAGGTGAGAGTGGTGGCGAACCTCGCAGGGTTGCTTCACCGGACATCAATACGGAAGATTTTCAGGCTGCCGTCGATTTTCTCTCCACCCAGCCGAATGTTGACCCGGAACGTATCGGTATTATCGGCATTTGCGGATGGGGCGGTCTGGCACTTAATGCAGCTGCTATCGACACACGCATCAAGGCTACTGTTGCCTCTACAATGTACAACATGAACCGCGTAAATGCAAATGGCTATTTTGATGCCGACAACAATGAAAACGCCCGTTACGAGAAACGCAAGCAACTCAATGCACAGCGTACCAAAGAGTACGCCCAAGGTTATTATGAACAAGGCGGTGGCGTGGTCGATCCGTTGCCAGCCGATGCACCTCAGTTTGTGAAGGATTATTACGATTATTATAAGACACAGCGCGGATATCACAAGCGTTCGGGCAATTCCAATGATGGATGGACTGTCACCGGCCCAATGTCATTCCTGAATCAGCCCATTCTTGCTTATAGCAAAGAAATCCGCTCTGCCGTACTGATTATGCATGGTGAAAAAGCACATTCCCGCTATTTCAGTGAAGACGCCTACCGCGATATGACCTCTTACACCAACTATCGTGACAATAAGGAACTTCTTATCATTCCAGGTGCCTCACACACCGACCTTTACGACGGTGGAGGAAAAAATGTCATTCCATTCGATAAATTGGCGGCATTCTTCAACGAGAATCTGAAATAAGAAAACCCGGGAAACGTGGAAGATGATTTCCATCGTAAAATAGCTTACTGAAATTTGGCACACCGTTGTGAATCAACTATATTTGTACATTCATTATAAGTACTGTAATTATGCAAGATTTTGTAAACGGACGCTGTGGTTGGTGCGGAACTGACGAACTGTATGTGAAATACCATGATCAAGAGTGGGGAAATTTAGTGACCGACGACAAGACGCTGTTCGAGTTTCTTGTGCTGGAGAGTGCCCAGGCCGGATTAAGTTGGATAACCATCCTCAAAAAACGTGAGGGATATCGCAAAGCCTTTTGTGGTTTCGATGCCGGACAGGTAGCACAAATGACCGATGAAGATGTCGAACGGTTGATGCACTTTGATGGCATTGTAAAGAACCGTCTGAAAATCAAATCGACCATTACAAATGCAAGGTTATTCCTCGCCATACAAAAGGAGTTCGGTAGTTTCTATGAATATACACTGTCGTTCTTTCCCGACAGAAAGCCGATTATCAATACCTTTCAATCCTTGAGTGAGATTCCGGTATCATCTCCCGAATCCGATGCCATGAGCAAGGATATGAAAAAACGAGGATTCAAGTTTTTCGGATCTACCATCTGCTACGCCCACTTGCAGGCTGCGGGATTCGTCAACGATCATCTGGCGGACTGTATCTGTCGAAAAGGATAAATGACAGTATAACTTCATACAAAGTAAAAGGCGGTATTTCCTTGCATGGATTTACCGCCTTTTCGTTTTACTTCTTTATTCCCAAAATACTTCTTGCTTTCTCTTCACTGGAGATAAAATCGAGTGCATTGATTATCTCGTCATAATTCTCCCGGTCGGAGATATTCGGAGCTAAAATTTTCAGGACTTCCAGTTTGTCATCATCAAACCGGTATATCGACATCATCCGCACACACTGCTTGCAACTTAATCCCCTGTTACCGATTCCGGCTTCCAGCAAATCCAGTTGATCGTCTTTGAAAGGTTTGCTCTTCACTTTGTTGTAAAGAGACAGGAAATCCCTTTCGTTCATCCCTCTTCCACCACTAACATGCGGACGGGAAGGGGCTTCTCCACCAATTTCCACAGACGGATAAACTGCTACAGGAGGATTGGTATACTTCTCGTAAGAATCCATATAAGTCACTTTTCCATCCACAAATCCAAGGTCGATGATCGTTATACCGGGAGCTCCGGAAATACTTTTCTCATATCTCCATCCTTCCACTTCGTGATCGAAGCTACGATGCATCGGCTGTCCCAATATGGATGTGATCTCCTCTTTGGTCATTCCTTTCTGAATTTTCATCAGGGTATTACTGTCAATCCCTAAAATCATGGCACAACTACCCATACAGATTACAAATACCAGTAGCGCTAATGTCAGTTTTATTGTTTTCATTGTATATATTGTTTTTAGTTTTTATGTTGCTACAAATATAAGTGGAGAAAAACATATAATATTATCTTTTTCCCTATTATTTAGGGAGATTTCCCTATAATGTCATGGAAATGCCTACCTGCTGTACAGAATCTCCGGCGCTATCATAGCTACATCAAAGCCACACTATGAAATGCATGTTTTACCGTTTTTTTGGTCAAAAAACGGTAAAACTATGGCGAAAAGCATCTTTTTCTTATCTTTGACACATTAATGTGATAAGTAATTCATCTCCGTAATGACTTGAATGCTCTAAAATTAGTAGATCTCAATATATGAAAACAGAATTGGAAAAGTGCTTAGCCGGAGAACCGTTCAATGGCGGTGACAAAGTATTGGCAGATATGACGCTGAATGCTAAAAGATTATTGAAACAGCTAAATGAAACGGATTATGCCGACACTGAACAGAGAAAGCGAATCTTTCATGATTTGTTCGGCAAGATGGGAGAACATGTTCACATCGATATTGATTTCCATTGCGAATACGGGAAGCATATTTTCATCGGTGACCAGGTTATCATCAATATGAACTGTACGTTTGTAGACAACAACATAATCGAGATAGGCGACAATGTGTTGATAGCGTCCAATGTACAGATATACACAGCCACCCACTCTACCAAATTGCAAGAAAGAGTTGTGGCGGATTGGGAAGCAGGAGAAGGTATTTGCAAAACCTATGCACTCCCCGTGAGAATAAATGATGGAGCGTGGATTGGTGGTGGTGCGATAATCCTACCGGGAGTGACAATTGGGAAAAACAGTGTCATAGGTGCCGGAAGTATAGTAACCCACTCTATTCCTGACAATTGCGTAGCCGTAGGAAATCCTTGCAGGGTGATTAAACAAATTGATAATGAAGTAGTTTAACAGAACTATCACAATGTATCATTGATCTGTATTCCTCAAAGTATTTAAGCTATACTTTGAGGAATATTTTTTTATGAAGACCTGATTTTAGAATCATTTCAATGCCTTACCATCCGAAAAAGCCTTACCCACCTTTTCGCCCACCTTCAGATAGTCGTTGTTAAACGGATCGAAGATGATGGGAGCTACTTTGGAAGCATCTACTTTTCCATTTTCATCAAGTACACGCTCGTCTACACTTACATTTACGATCTCTCCACGCAAGATGCAGGTTTCGGGATTATAATCTTTCAATTTACACTCCACCGCTACGGACAGTTCGTCAATCAGCGGAGCATCCACGAACTCCGAACGGGTGGCATGGAAGCCTGCACGGTCGAATTTGTCCGTTACCTTATTGCCGGAAACTATACCTACATAATCGCAGGCAACCACTTGCCCTACTTCCGCCATACTTACTGTAAATGCTTTACGTTTCAGGATATTCGCAGTGGTCTTGTGTCCTTCGCTGATGCAAATACTGATCTCTTTCATTTCACTGATACCGCCCCAAGCCGCATTCATAGCGTTTGGGAGTCCATTTTCATCATAAGCAGCGATGATAAACACCGGCTGCGGATAGGAAAAGGGTTTTGCTCCGTAATTCTTTCTCATACTAATTTATTTTTTAGTCCATTGTTTAATGTCTTCTTTGGTTGCACCGTTCAGCAGTTTGCCTTTCTGCCACTTCAGATTGGAATAAGTTTTCTGCAACTCTTTTTCGGAATTGGAGATGCTGCTTCCGCCCGATGTGGCAAACAGAATCACTGTCTTACCTGAAAAATCACCACTTTCTATAAAAGTATTAATGATTCTCGGAGCTAAATTCCACCAGATGGGAAAACCGATATATACAGTATCATAGTCCGCCAGGTTCTCCGCTTTGGAGCTTAAGGCAGGACGTGATTTGGCATCCGCCATCTCCACACTGCTGCGTGAGGACTTGTCGTGCCAGTCCAGATCGGCAGAAGTGTACTTCTTCGCAGGCTGTATTTCGTAGAGAGTGCCACCTGTGACTTCTGCAACTACCTTGGCTGCTTTTTCTGTTGCTCCCGTTGCCGAGAAATAGGCAACCAATGTCTTAGAACTTTGTTTCTGTGCGATTGCGGTCAAACATAACGCCATAATCGCTACCATAAAGAATGTAAGTCTTTTCATACGATATATTATTTAGTTCAAACATAGATTACTTTTCCGTAGCAAACGCTTCGATTCGGGAAGCATATTGCAATAATACAAAATTACGGAGTATTATCCAGTATGCAGGTATATAAATTACGGAATATATAACCAATATTACGGATAAAAGAAAAGGTAAGCATGTAAAATGTAAAAGCAGATTGTCCTTTCGATTTATTTTGTAATTTTACGAGCATTCTTTCAAAAGAAGTGTAATCTATAAATTCTACTGCTATGGACCGATATCTAAAGAAATTCTGGGGCAATCATTTTCAATTTAATTGGAAATTAGGCGTATTTCTCATATTGTTATTCGGAATACCCCGTTTTGTAATCGTGCTACAATCTTATGTGGACAGAAGTTACGGCACTGTCATGTTCGTATTTTTAAGCATGTGGATTATCCCGTTCATTCTTCTTACAAAGTATGGTCGGAAAGGCATAGGGCTTAAACGTCCCGCGCATTGGTGGAGAATAGGAGTTTCTTTTCTGGCCGGCGGGGTTATTTGCTTGGCCATATTCGGTTTATTTTCTTTTCTGTATGGACAATCTGTCGAAAACGCATTTGTATATATCGGGGGAAATAATCCCAGCAGTGGTATAACAGGAGATGATAAATTGTTGTACTTCACAATCGCTGTTATTCCAAGCATGATATTTAGTCCGATAGGCGAAGAATTCCTGTATCGAGGCATTATTCACGGGTGCTTTGTCCCTAAGTTCGGAGAGACAAAGGCTTCATACTTTGATTCACTGGCTTTTGCATTAACGCATGTAGCCCATTTCGGGATCGTTTATACACTGGGGACATGGTGCTTCTTACCGATTCCTGCTTTGCTTTGGGTGTTTTCAATGTTTATAGTCAGCCAGGTATTTTTCAGATGTAAGCTGTATTGTGATTCACTTTGGGGAGCAATTGCGGCACATTCGGGATTTAATTTCGTAATGATGTATGGTGTATTCTATTTGTTATAATCATACTATAAAACTCCGCTGAGTGTAAAGCATATATCTGGTATTGCAGAGATTATCCGATAAAAAGAATAGTCTCTGCATTTTTTTATGTTAAAAGCACAAATGACTGTCACAATCCTCTTCGGCCCATGTCTAAATATATAAAACAGAAATCATGGAAATAGAAATCTATCATGTGGACCAAGCGATAAATGGCTCTAAAGAGGCATTAGAAGCAATCATTGAGAATATTGAAGGCCCGGTGTTTAATTTGTCATTGCGCATGCTCGGGCGGATTGAAGATGCTGAAGACGCAAAGCAAGACATTCTGATAAAGGTCATCACAAGCCTTTCTTCTTATAAAGGAAAAAGTTTATTTTCGACATGGGTGTATAAAATAGCCGTAAATCATTTAATCAATGAGAAGAATAAAGACTTCGTAAATCATCCTTTGTCTTTTGAAATCTTCGGGAGTGATATAGACAGATATGTCGCCTCTTCAGTTGACCAAACGAATCCGGCTGAGAAAAAGATTTTCTCGGAAGAGCTGAAACTGTCATGCACCAACGTTTTGCTTCAATGCTTAAATCCATTCGACCGGTTAATCTTCATTTTGGGAACCATGTTTGATGTAGACAGCAGACTGGGAAGTGAGATTACAGGATTGTCGGCTGACAACTTCAGGCAACGGCTGTCACGCTCCAGAAAAGTAATGAGTACTTTCCTGTCAGAATATTGCGAGCACGCAGGAGGCAAGAAATGCAACTGCAGGAACCGGGTAAATTATGCCCTCAGCCAACACCGTATCGATCCTGCCCTGCCTTACTCATCATCATTGGTACCGGAGAGAATCTCCACATCGAAGTCTGCCATGGAAAACATTGATGCCGCGACAGCTCTGTATTCAAACTTACTCAGACATTCTTCTAAACAGCAAGCCAAAGAGTATCTTTTCAATTTGCTTAAAACAGATGATTTTTCATCACTAACTAAATAATATCTGACATGGACAAATTAATTTTCTCGGCAATTATCGGATTGATTGCCGGAGTCATAGACATCATTCCTATGATTATGCAGAAACTTCCCCGCTACTCCACCGTTTCGGCGTTTTTCCATTACTTTTTCGTTTCAATCATTATTCTCAATGTAGACATACCTCATATTCCCTGGTGGCTGGAAGGAGGCGTTGTGGGCTTAGCACTAACTATCCCGATGCTTATCCAAGTAGGACATTCGGATAAAAAATCTTTGCCAATAATAGCATTCAATGCCATATTATTGGGAACATTGGTTGGACTTGCAGGACACTATATTTCAGTTTCCTAAATCCACACAGAGCAATGTAGGATTTGAGTCATCCTCCTCACTGGCTAAGCCATATTGAGCCAATTTATCAATAGAAAGCAATGTATATGCCTTGTTGTTCCGGATAAGGGAAACGGGAGTATTTACAATTGCTTTCTCATTATAAGGTATGGCATATCCTTTTTCCGAATGAATCAGTAATTCCCCGCTATTTGTATCCCATAGTGTATAATGCCTGCTTTCATTCCAGAAGAAATCATAAAACAACAGGTCATTCACCAATAAAGCATTTTCCGCCTTAATACAATATTTCCCTTCCGTAAGCATACGTTCAAGATCACCATTCAAATCTGTCGGCATCTTTAGTTTGCCCTGATTGATGGCTACAGCGGGAATGAGTTTTTCCTTTCTGCTGGCATACAACGTATCATTAATCACGATACACACTTGGTCGTTTCCGTCTCTGAATCTGGGCACAATGTAGCCACCTGAAAAGCCCGTTACCGATTCAACATCGAAAGGAAAAAAAGATTGTTTCATGTTCCAGTCCTTATCAAAGAAGGCTACTAAGTGCGATTTCTGATATTCTCTTTTGTAGGTTCCCCAATATCCGTTGGACACACCTATAAAGTTGGATATACTATCTTTGGGGTATTCGCTGACGAAAGTCCCGTCCGGCTTATATAATTTAGTCTTATTAGGAGTTGCAACATAAATCAACTCTTTTTCTTCATCAAAAAAGCGGGAAAAGATGTCGGCATATTCTTCAGGTCCATTTCCCTTCCTGTCCATCACAGAAAGAAAAGAACCGTTTTCGGCATTAAAGAAATAAAAACTCGTCTTATCTCCGATAACTATGTACTTTGGAGTCACATTAAGCAGGTACGCATTAGCACTCAACAGGCATTTATCATTCGTTTCCAGCCGGATCGTTTTCGGATTTTTGAAAAGAGACTGATATTGTGCCGAAGTGTAGTCCGCATCAAAGTGTTCGACGCCTTTATCAATACTGACTGTAGAAACCTGTTCATGTGAACCTTTTTCTCCGGAACAAGCCGTGAGAAGAAAAAGAGAGATGCTGAGAAAGGAAATACAAGAGTGTCGCATATTGTTTTTTGTTATGTTGTAACTTGGGCAAATTTATAAAAAAAAACGAATATACAAGATGTTATCTTAGAAAAATGAGAAAAATATAGTCAGTGACATTCCAAGATTTACTTATACCGGAACAGGCCGTAACTGTCACTTCCCTGTTGGCTCTTTCCCACAGCATGGGTTTGTCACTTGTCCAGCCGTCATTCGTGGAATAAGTCCACTTTACACCATCAAGGTAACGATAGGATATATTCTCTGTGTTTTGGATATGCAGATAGAAACCCTGTTTTTGCAGTTCCTCGGTGCGGCGCGGGTTTGCAGACCGTCCACGCCGGGAAATACACGTACCACACCGTCGGCGGGCAGTATGTTGTCCGTGCCGGCGGGTTCTGTTTCGTCTTTCGCGCAGCCGCCGAGCATTATGCCGAGCGCTGCCATCAAGATAAGTTTGTTTCTCATGTTCATCAAGTTTTTAAAATGATTAATATTCTTGTTTTATATCGCTTCGCCGCCACCGATCGTGCCGCCGTCGCCCCATCCGGTAACGGAGGCGGCATCAATACAATCTTTTTCATATCACATATATGTGTTATATAAAATAGGTAAATGCGAAACTTGAATAAAAAAGATGCAATCGCTCATAGACATCGCTTTTCTTTGCTGCAAAATTTGTAAAAAGCGGGCAGAAAAACATTGCATTTTGTCCTTTTTTGCTGTTCGCCCAGACTTTGGGACATAACTAAAAAGCACGATGAAATCGTGCTTTTTAGTTTTTAGAGTCTTTTTTCTTATTTTTCCTGAGCCCTTGCCATTTTCCGATATTCCGCCGGACTGATGCCGTATTGTTTCCGGAACATCCGGTAGAAAGTGCTTGGTATATTAAAACCACAACTGAAAGCTACCGCCTCAATGGTCAATTCGGGATGGGCGTCCATCTGCTTGCGTGCCTCCTCTACTTTCAGGATGCGCATATACTCCATGGGCGATTTTCCCGTAACGGCTTTCACCGCATCTGTCAATGTGTTCTTGTTGGTGCCGAGCGCGGATATAATGTCGTCGCGATTCACTTCGGCATCCAACAGGTTGTCGTGGGAGAGTAGATACTCCTGCAACCGCATGACCAGATTCTTTTGTTCACTGCCGGGGGCATCTGCACCCACGGTTTCCACCGTTTCGTCCGGTTCACTGCCGGAAGTTTCAGCGGAAGCTTCGGATCGGCGGGCACGCTCCAGCTCTGCCAGTTCGTCCGCCAGCCGGTCTTGTTCCTTGATCCGCTCATACAGCTTACGGTTTTTGATAGCGATCACCCGGTTGTAATAGAAAACGCCTGCCAGCAGCAACGTCAGAACCAGGCAGATGCCAAGGGCAAAAAGGAAGTAATGGAAGTTGCGTTCCTTCTCCGCGATATGCTTTTCCACCTCATACCGGGTGCGCAATTCGTCGAAACGGGCGTTGACTTCCACATTCTTCAGACTGTCATTCGTAGCGATGATTTCATCAAATAGTTGGAAAGCGTCGTCGATGTGTCCCATCCGGGCAAGTATCTCCATCTTTATCTTCCGGGTGGCGTTGAGGTCGAAGTCCGATTCCGGAACTTCCACTGCGGCACTGTCTATTGCGGCAAGCGCCTTGCTGTAATTTCCCCGCGACTGGAATATCAGCGCCCTTGCCCGTGCCAGTTCATATTTTGAGATATTGTTGTTGACGATGCCGTCCAGCTTAGCGAGGTATTCGCCTGCCTTGTCATAGTCTTTTGTATCTATATAGGTATTCATCAATGCCACATAGAGGTTTCCCCATGCTTCCGGTTGCTCTCTTCCGGCGGCTTTCTCAAATCGCGCAATGGCTTTTCGGTATTCGGGCACGAGTTTCAATATCTCATCATATTGGGCTTGCGCCCGAAGCGAACTGCATAAGAACGCGTAGGCTTGTGTCAGGATATTGTCGTATCCCGAAACTTCCCATAGCAGGCGGATGCATTCCCTGAAACAGTCTTCTTCCTCTTTCCATCTGTCCTGCACATTGTAGGTGATGGCTGTGGCATAGAGCGCTGTCGCCATTCCCGCCTTGTCCTTCCGTTTCTTGGCACGGTCGAACATCAGTTGCGCTTCTTCCGCCGCGTGTGTATAATCTCCTTTCAGATTGTAGGCGGTGATAAGCTGCATGTGTATCTGATAATAGAGTCTCCATTGTTCGTGCTTGATATAGAAATCGAGGTAGGCGGGAGCTTTCTGAATGATTTGGTCGTATTCGTTTCTGTTTATATGGGAGATGATGAGGTTTCCATATACCATTCCCTGCATTTTTGTGTTTCCCTGTCTGATGGCTTCGGCTTCCGCCTGGTCGAACACGGTAAGCAAGGTATCCATTTTCCGGTCGTCGGCAATTTCGGACATATATAGATAGTACAATCGGTTGTACGACCTCAGTTTATCGATGCCTTTGGAATGCCCGATCACTTGGCGTAAGGAGTCCTTTTGGTGTTGAAGGTTATTTTGTGCCGCGACAGGTGTCAGGTATAAAAAGGCTGCGTATAAGATTGCTATCAGATAGGTTTCATACTTCATCTTTGTTGTGTGTTAAAGTTAATATGATTTGGGAAAGTTGACAAGGGTACCAGTTGACGAGGGGACAAGGTTCCATGCGGCATCGAAGCATTGCGCAGCCCCTTGTTCCCTTGTCAACTCGTTAACTTGTTTCCTTCCTTTCTTTAGAGTCCTTCTATATCTTTAATGGGTAAACCCGTCACTTGGTGGATGATCTCAGAGGAGATATTCAAAGATTTCATTGTTCGGGCATTCTCTATATTTCTTTCTTCTCTACCTTTTTCCTTGCCTTCTTCCCTGCCCTCTTCTCTACCCTCCTGCACACCTTTCTGCCAGCCCTCCTGCATACCCTTCTGCCAGCCTTCCTGTCTGCCTTCCTGTCTGCCTTCCTGTCTGCCTTCTTCTCTGCCTTCCTCTGCCGCCGTACTCAGCACATCGTTCTGAATCATCACGGCATTGATATGTTCGTCATACGCCAGTTGTTCCGCCCTGTCCATATTGTAATAAATCAGTTTGCGGCGTGCTTCTTCCAGTCCGGGAGCTTTCGTGTCGGGGCGGATGATGCCGGTTTTCAGATACTCTATCCACTCCTCAAGCGGGGTGACGGCTACTTTATTGAACTCATTCACCCGTATCAGGAAGTATTCGGGAAAGATTTCGGCAGGAAGCTTGCGCACGATAGCGTCTTTCTCTTTGGTGGTGACCTCAAGAAAATCGCCCGTATGCACGCCTACAAAGGAATTCTGACCGTGGTACAAGTAATCGTTGCCCTTGCCAATGTCGAAATAGAGAATGCTGACGGAGTACACTTTCTTCACTTCCGAGTAAAGTTCTCCCAGTTCGATATGCTCCGTGATGGCCTTGGCAACGCCGAAGAGGATGCGTTCCAGATAGTATATCTCGCGCGTGTTCTGCACCTCTACGATGATGATTTCATCCTTGCTATTACGCGCCTTGATGTCCACGCGATTGAACTTTTCGTTTTCACGCTGCTGGTTGCCCTCGCTTTCCAGTATCTCGACGATGCGGATAGGCTCGCCCAGCAATACGGTGAGGAAACCTTCGAGCACACCAAAGTTGGCCTTGTTGCGAAGCAAACGCTTAACGGCCCAATCAAAACGTATATATCTGTCTTTCTGTTCCATGACTTTCTGTTTTTGGTCTTTTCAATTATCTACAAAGGTAAGCATTATTTCTGTTGCAAACGTGTTGGAAAGCAATAAATTATTTCATTCTTTTTCGGGTTATGAATTAGCTCACCACAGAGTATCACAGAGTTTAATCAATTTGAAATCAAAAGAATAGAACTCTGTGCTGCTCTGTGTTACTCTGTGGTGAAAAATAAAACAAAGAAAAGTCGGAAAAACCGGCCCGAATACTTGACTTCGCCTTTCGGATGTAGTATCTTTGTGGAGCTTTAAAAAAACTGAATTTTAATAGTAAATCTAAAACCTTGGCAAATGGCAAAACTGATTCTTTCTTTCTCCGAATTGGCCGGCATGTATTTCCCCGGTTGCTCCACTCCGAAAAATGCGGTAAGATCTTTACAAAGAAGCATCAAAAGGTGTACAAATCTGTCGACCGCTTTAGCCGAAACAGGCTACCAGCCTTACAATCATCGCTGGCTCTCTCCCAAGCAATACGGACTGATAATAGAGAACCTGGGCGATCCTTTCCCCGAATAATAACAGACAAAAAGCAGAAAAGGCGGTGATTCCAACAAGGAATTACCGCCTTTTTTTGTTGATATTTATCAGATACGGGCTCGAAAAGAGGCTTTTTACGTTTTTAATAAACGTTGAACACGTTCTTTAAAAACGTCCCCGTTATTCTTTAAAAACGAATAAGAAGAAGCTGAACAAAGCTGAAAAGCACTCACAATTTGTCCGGATTTAAGACTATGAGATATTTTATCTCACTCTTTCACACCTTCACTCCAGTATAAATTAAATTCAACAATCACTTCTTAGTATTATGCAGCTTGTAGCTTTTGCACTTCCCCCGGTTGCCGCTATTGCGGATGCCGGTGCACTCGAAGTCATAGACTTGCCCGGAGGAAGATGTGACGGAAAGGCTGAGGTCTTTCAAAATTGAGCTATCCTCTACCTGCAACAGATAGCGGAAGACCGCCACTTGTGGGTCCGGCTGCCAAGGCTGGAAGTTGTGGAACTTCACTACTGCCGATGAGTCATCCTGCATCACCTCCGTGAGGTCTATCTTCAACAAAGCCATCTGGTGGACGAAGATGAACGTAAGCGAGCGGGGGCTCTCCGAACCGAGTTCGCCGCGGCACACCATGAGGTCGGCGGCTGTGAATTTCTCATGGGTGCTTTGGTCGGCGGGTATCAGCCAGTCACGGATAACGGGACGGAAGTATATATCTGCATCCCAATTGGTGGGAAGGATATCAGGGGTGTAGCCTTGAGCTGTTAAACCCGGCTGATAGGGATAGTAGGCGTAGTACCTGCCATTCTTTCCTTCGTACCACAGGGACTGCCCGTCGGGATTCTTCCATACCAGTTTATCACTTTCCTCGGTAAGCACGAAAAGTAGATTTTCGTAGGGTACAACGTCTCTTTCCCGGCTCACGAAGACCCCGATGCTGTCGCCTACGGTGAAAGTCGTCTTATAGCCCACGTCCGCCGTGCGGGTGGAGAGGTCGCCATCGGGGGCAAAACCCGCGTCCGCCACCTGTACGGTGAGGGGGAGGCGAGCGTCTTCTTCTTCGGCCGCCACTGTGGACGGCAACTCGTCCTGCGTGCAGCTCCACAGCACCGCTGCAGGCAAGAGGCCCAGCAACAGGCGCAGTGTGTGGTATTGTTTTTTTTCTTTCATATCTTCTTTTCTCTTTATAAATATACAGTTAAAAGGCAATGACAGCCCGGACTCGGCAGGTGATTTCTTTATTTCCGCGGCTGAGCGAGATTGTATCTTTCTTTGTAACAAATTCGGCATTCTTTTCTTCAAATCCGACATGCCAGGCATAATCCTTATCATAAATAGAACTTGTCCAATATGCGGCCGTAAAATTCTGCGCACCGGGGATCCAGTTCAACTGCGTCTTAATATTCTTTTTTACATAGGGCTTATCCTGCCCTTTATAAGCGCTTTCGTCAGGAGCGCCTGCCGGTGCTTCGAGCTTACAGCCGAACAGATTCTCCACGATGTCCCACCATTGCCCGACGGAGGGAAGATACCAGCCGGAAGAGTTTTCGGGAGCAGCGTATGGCTTCGTATAGTCCGTTTTTCCGTATTGGCAGGCTTGGTAGAAGGCTTCGTATTTTGTATCTTTCAATGCCTCTACTTCGCCTTTTCCGACTTCGTTTATCACTTTTCGGGTGGCCTCGTAACCGAATATAAAATTCTTGCAGGCGATAAAGGTGGTGAGTGCGTCGTTCTCCATATCGGCTATGTTGCTCCCCCCGACTCCCCATTCCCATTGATTCCAGAGAGCCAAAGGATGATCTCCGCAGACGGTGACGGACACCGCATAGCCCCGCTCCCAACCCTTGCTTTTTTCTGCCTGGCTCATCCGGTTCTTGTCAGCCTGGAAGACGATGCCGATGACTTTCTTCCCTTCCGTGGGAGCGATGTCCAGCCACCCTTCCGTGCCATCTGTGTACCGACGGTAGCCGCCATCGCTCCAGGTGCCGTCGCTGTAATAGTAATCGAACGGCTTGAGGTCTTGCGCCCGGTAACCTGTTTGAGTTTCCTTGCGGTATATATCCTTCTCTTCGGTGTTCCATTCGTCGACGTCCTCGTAGCGCACCACGGAGAGCCCGTCTTTCATCACCGTAATGTTGTAGACGTATTTCTTGCCCGGCTCCAAGCTAAGCTCGCCGTCGCTTTGGGGCGTATAGTAAAACCAGCCCTGTTGAATGGTGTAGAATTTGAAGAACGGTACACCTTTGGTGAGCGTCTGCGGTACGAGCAATGCCCGGAAGCTTTTTATGAAACCGGAGGCGGGGCGGGGCAATGCATTCATATACAGGCTGTCTTCGTGTACTCCGTCAGGGAGGGGTTCCACCGTTCCGTCCGTGGGGTTTATCTTGCCCGAAGTGAATTTTGTTAAATGCAATTCGTCAGAAAAGTGATTATGAATACTTACCCGCAGGTTGCTCATATCGGCTTCCGCCACTCCGTCTCCGGCTTTGACGTTCACCACCACTTTGGCGGGGAGGTGGCGGAAGGTGATTTCCGGGTTGCCAAAGGAGATTCGGGCTTCCTTTGCCAGCAAGAAGTCGCTCTTGTAGTAGTTCTCATCTTCACGCTGTTTTTTCTCCATGGTGAACGTTTCCGGCAGTTTATCGGAATAGGGATACCACGCCACCACGGTTTTCTTGTCATTAGGGCCGCTCCAGCGGGGGATTTCCTCGCCGAGGGCTATTGTGAGTTTTCCGTTGGCGCCGGCTATGTATTTATAGCACTTGCCGTCCAGCCGCACTCCTACTTCTTCGCCGCCGTCCCACGTATTGTCTGTGGTGGCGCGGCTCTGCACGTGGCCTGCTACCCGGACGGTCAGTTCCACGGGGCTGCCAGCGGTCTGTTCGTCCGCCGGGGCAACGTCGTCCGTGCAGGCAGTCAGCCAAATAGCGGCTGACAGTTGGCAAAGGACGAACAGGAGGACAGACAGGTAACCCTGTCTGTTCCGTCTCCGGTAGTGGTCCGTTCGGATTGTTGGTTTGTCTGTTATTTTGTTCTTCATATTTTGCTTCTTTTATCGGTTTTATGGTTGGTTACTTTCCTTGCCGGTTGGCTATTTCTTTTTGTCGGCCGGCTGTTGTGTCAATTCAGGAAGGCTCCGCCATCTATGGGGTTGTCTCCGCCTTCCCAATCTTTAATGTCGGCGAGCTTGATGGTGAGTTCGGTATCGTTCACCGTTATATTATAGGTATAGGAATGACCCGGGGCAAATTCGCGCACGTTGTTGTTGGCGGAGTTCTCGGGAAAGTCGATTGTTCCCGCGTAATCCACACCGCCCATGGCGATTTTAATATCTGCACTATTTGCCTGTTGCGGGAAGACGATCAGCGTAGAGGACATTCCGTCTGCACTGTAGGGAACCGACAGGTTTAAACTTCCTGTTCCCGTCGCCGTCATCTTCGCCTTGCCTGTGCCGGTATCGAATGTTCCCTCCAATGCGAGCGCACTGATGGTGTACGCAAGTTCGCTGAGCGAAGCGATGCCGTTGCCCGGCAAGAAGTTGAGCACGAGGCGGCTCATGCAATGACGGAACTGAAACTTCACATTTGGGCTCGCAGAACTGCCGGTGGCGGTGGCGAAGAGGTAGTCGAACTTTGCCTGTCCTTCCGGTGTCTGTTCATCGGCAGTGATGGTTTTAGAAAGGATGCCGTCTGTGCCCGGAGCCGTGCCGTTAGCCCCGTTGTAGGGATAGTAGGCGGCAAAGCTGACATCTGCCTTGTCCTGGAAGAAAATCGTGTCCCGCTGCATCTTGCCCGCTGGGGTAAAATCTCCGTTTACCGCTGCGCTGTACTTTACATTCGTGTACTTCGTGTTGCCCTGTGACGTGGTCGAGATGCCGATGGCGTCGCCCACTGCCCATGCTGTGTTTGCCGCGCGGGTAGCCATTGCGTCGATGCCGGACATGATACGTGCTGCCACGGGTGCGTTATCCACTACGTTATCACTCTCTTTTTCGCATCCTCCGAAGAGGGTTGCCGCCACTGCCATAAGAGCGGCGAACCGGATTTGGTTTACTGTTTTCATAACTACTGTTGTTTTAATGTGTGTATTCATTTTTTTATTGATTATTTGGTTATTGATTACATATTTGTGTCCACGTCGCCGCCGTCACCGTTGCCCGGCTTCCAGTCGATGATGGTTCCGTCCGGCTGTGCACCTACGGGGGCATAGAGGCTGCCCGTAATGCTCAAAGGGGTGAGCTTGTCCGCATTGAAGTGGTGGAAGATGTCGGTCACGTCGGTAGTGGTTTCAATCCGGTGGTTGTCGGAGAAAGTGAGGGTTGTCACGATCTGTTGTTTCGCTTCCTCAATGATGCCTATGATCCATACGTTGGCGCTGAGCTTGTCGCCTTTGCGGAGAAAGGAGAGCATTACGGAGGCGGAATTGCCTATTACCTCACCCGTCCGCAGGTTTATCGACGCTGCCACGCCGTCCAAACGGGCTTTGATGTCGGTGATGCGTTCCGGGTCGCCGTCGGTGATGGTGAGCGTGAAGCGCACTTCACGCATCTGTTGCTGCATGGCGAGGGTTACCCGTGCTGTGTCGTCGGCAACCACATGAACCGTTGCCACGCCGGAAAAGAGGACGCCCGCATCGGGAACGAGCAGCGTGCCGTCTGTTCCGGTGCTGACCGTGGCGATGCCACCATTTGCGCTGACGCCTGCCGGGAGGTTATAGGCAAGCACTTCCACGTTGCCCGGTTCAAAAAGTCCGGGCATGGTGAACGTTGTCGCGTTTGCCGTAGTCGCCGCAGTTGCTGTAGTTGTCGCGTTTGCCGTGTTCGTCGTGCTGGATACTTCGACAAGGTATTCGGCGGGAACCTCTACGCCTTCGCCGCGTTGCGACCATTCCGTAAGCCCCATCACAATGCCGTGATTGGGGTGCGGTGTGTTGTAGATCGGATCTTTGACGTCGCAGCTTGCGAGGAGCAGCATTGATCCTAAGAATAATACAATCTTTTTCATATTTTGCGTTTTTAGAGTTTCCTACTTGCTGTTTCCCAATGTCCATATCAGGCTGATACCTGCCTGTGTGGGTCCGAAGAAGCTTTTGGTTTTGTCGCGCTCTTTCGATACACGCACACCGTCCGTCATGCCGAAACTGTCGTACTTAGAGCGGGTATAGCCCAGACCGAGGTTAAAATCTACCGAGAACTTACGGGAGAGGCAAAGCTGGTAGCCTACCGTTACACCCGCGCTCCACAGCGTACCCTGATAGCCGGTATCTTTTGAGAAAAGCCTGCCAAGGGGATACCTATATATATTGTATTCCCCATAGCTGCCCGATGCACCCACGTAGAGGCGTTTATTACGTAGTAGATACCAGCGCACTTCCGGGTTCAGGAGCCATACTTTTTGCACCTTATCGCTACTACTGCCCCACCAACTCAGGCTACTATCCAACTTAATGCCCCAGTTGCGGTTCACCTGCCATTCCACACCGAGCGTGGGGAGCAGGAAGGCGTCATACAAAAGGTTGGTGCGCAGAGCGAAGCCGCAGGATTTCGTAAGAAATGTTTCGGCTGTCCGTCTTGTCGCCTGTTTTGCTTCAGGCATTTGTTCCCTTACCTGTTCCGTTTCAGACTTTCGTTCTGTCACCTGTTCCGGTTCGTTCACCGCAGGTGATGCAGGTTCTACACAGTCGGGAACGTAGCCCACAGCGGGTATTTCAGTTTCAGACCGTCGTATCGTTGTAACGGGAATGTGTAGCGTCACTATCACCATATCCTTATTAGTATGGTATGCACGCGCATAATTGGCAGTGATGAAATTAGATTCTTTCAATCCTTTGCGCGTAATCAATTCCGATTTCACGCGATTGGCACGTAGGAATGCTGTCATCAGGTTTTCTTTTGTTGTCGGTAGCGAGGCGCAATAACCGTCCACATAGACGGGCATCTCTCCGGCAGTTATTTGCGTGCGATGCTCGTCCACCAGCGCATAAAGCCGTGCAAGCTCCGCTTCGTTGCCCCGGAGAAGCAGCATGTCTTTGCCCGGCAAAAAGCGGAAAGAAACAATCGTATCCGTCGTGCCCGCGGATGATTGCGCAAAAGAATTTCCGATTGCCGCCACTCCCCATACAAAGAGAGCTAATAGAATTTTGTGTAACTGTTTCATAGGTTTATTTATTATATGTGTGTTATATATAATAGGTAATCTCTATCCGTGACGCCTCTTTCTTAGCGTCAGTCATGCTGTTATCGGCTTTCTTTTCCGTAGTAGACGTTTTAACAGCCTCTGAGAATTCGGGAGATTTAACGACTTCCGACAAATCAGTCTTAACCACCTTTTCGATCATTTCCTTTTCGATGCGTGTTCTTTCCAGTTGTTTGGCCAAGCCGTCTTGTTCACGGATGCTCTTTGCAATATAATAGTTACACTTATGCTCTATCCTCCGGCAATACAAAAAGATGCAAGTCACAATTGCCAACGAGCAAAAGACAAACCCTAAAGCGATAAGAAAGATGTAATCATTCATAGCTGTTGTTTTTGTTGCAAATTACATGATTTACAAGCGGAAAGACATTGCATTTTGTCCCAACTTTATTGCATTTTGTCCTTTTCTGCTATTCTCTCAATACTTCAAAACATCAAAAAAGCACGGATTCATCGAGATTTTTTAAATATCCTACCCTACAGGCTGATAATAGAGAACCTGAACGATTCATTCTCTGAATGATGACAGACAAAAAACAGGAAAGGCTGTAATTTCTCATTGGAATTACAGCCTTTCCTGTTTTTTTGTCAAATCTGGACTTAAAAGAGTCCTTTTACGTTTTTAATAAAAGTTGGACACATTTACGTCCTGATACGTGGTCTGGTTTTAATCATCAAAAAAACGACTTTAAATTCTACGATAAACTTCGTCAAACGGTACTCTGCACCGTTCTCCCCAGATTCCTTTATTACCATCCCGTATTCCACAGGGAATAACCATATTTATCTCAGCACCATGAGGCAATTTCAGTATCCTTTTTAGCCGACGGCTATCTAAACCTTCCAGCGGACAAGTGTCATACCCTTCGTTTGCCATAGCAATCATAAACGTTTGGGCAGCAAGTGCACAAGATTTATGGGCAGTCACGCGCATATCATTTTCGGAGACTTCGAGCATCATCGGGCGGAAAATACTGATGATGTTAACCAGCAGTTTTCTGAATAATCCCAAGATTCCGAAGAAACGGGCATAAACAAACGGCATCAATTTGCCATAGTATAATTCCCGGTCTTTGATGCGTTTGGCCTGACGCTCTTTCGGACTGTAACGCCGGATATTCTCCCGTTCAAAATCAA
>OKTX01000425.1_pt1 | contig 27982 bp, 28 predicted proteins | sample 1606261 | NCBI WGS metagenome assembly OKTX01 (sample SAMEA3879543, study PRJEB24766) | human gut metagenome | biome: human-associated habitat; feature: feces | place: USA | collected 1985/1987 | reverse complement strand
CCGAACTGCTCTTGCTTATGCTCGAAACAAGCCTTGTCAGCCTTTGCATGAAAATCATGTCGGTGCTGATAACGGTTGTTTTGTACGGGCGTATGATTGAGATTTACCTGTACTGCTCCGTATCGCCTATCCCATTCGCCACCATGACAAACCGGGAATGGGGGCAAATCGGAAACAACTACTTAAAAGGCCTGTTTGCCCTCGGCTTTCAAGGCTTCCTCATTATGATATGCGTCGGCATTTACGCGGTTTTGGTAAACAACATGGTTATAGCGGACAATCTGCATACTGCGATATTCTCCATCGCAGCCTATACGGTGCTGCTTTGCTTTAACCTTTTGAAATCCGGCGCACTGGCAAAATCATTATTCCATGCACATTAAAAGGAGGTTTTCCATCACCAAGAAATACAGCGTTATTTACGCAGATCCCCCGTGGCGGTATGAACGGAGCAAGGTGCAGGGCGCAGCGGAAAAGCACTATCCCACCATGGGCATTGACGAGCTGTGCGCCCTGCCCGTGCCGGAGCTGGCGGCGAAAGACTGCGCCCTGTTCCTCTGGGCAACCTTTCCGCAGCTTCCCGAAGCTCTGCGGCTGATCCGCGCATGGGGCTTTCGGTATAAAACCGTGGCGTTCGTCTGGCTCAAACGTAACCGCAAAAGCCCGTCCTGGTTTTACGGTATGGGCTATTGGACGCGCAGCAACGCGGAAATCTGTCTGCTGGCGACCAAGGGCAAACCCAAACGGCAGTCGGCAGGCGTACATCAGTTTATTATCAGTCCCATTGAGCAGCACAGCAAAAAGCCGGATGAAGCGCGGAACAAAATTCTTGCGCTCATGGGCGATCTGCCCCGCGTGGAGCTGTTCGCCCGGCAGAAAACGCCGGGCTGGGACGCATGGGGCAATGAAATTGCAAGCGATATTACGCTTGCGGAAAGGAGTTAGCGCATGGCCTATGTGAACGTGCCAAAGGATTTGACGAAAATCAAATCCAAGGTGCTTTTCAATTTAACAAAGCGGCAGCTTATTTGTTTTGGGCTGGCGGCGCTCATGGGAGTGCCGCTTTTCTTTTTGCTCAAAGGCGGCATCGGGACGACGGCTGCGGCAATGGTGATGATCGTTGTCATGCTCCCCGGTTTTCTGCTTGGGGTGTATGAGAAGAACGGGCAGCCCCTTGAAGTGGTAGGGCGGCAGATCATAGAAAGCTGCTTTCTGCGACCCAAGGAGCGCCCCTATCAGACCGTCAACGCATACGACGCCCTTGTGCGTCAATATCAAATGGAACAGGAGGTAAAGGCGATTGTCGAAAAGAGCAGACAGCGCGGAAGCAAAAAGCATGGCGGACAAGCCCAAGCGCACCCGCGCCGAAAGAAAACAGATCGAAGCCGTCATTCGTAAATATCGCGGTGACGGCAAGCCCCATACCGCGCAGGACACGATACCCTATCAGATCATGTACCCGGACGGCATCTGCTATCTCGGAAACAGGCGCTATTCGCAGAGCATTGAGTTTTTTGACATCAACTATTTGCTCGCGCAGCCTGACGATCAGACGGCTATTTTTGAATATCTCTGCGATCTGTATAACTATTTGGATTCTTCCATCCATGTGCAGTTCACCTATCCCAACCGCAAGTCCGATCGGGAGCAGCTTGCTCGGAGCTTTGAAATGCCGCCCTGCAATGACGGTTTAGACCCGATCCGGCAGGAGCAGACGGACATTCTCAAGCGGCAGCTTGCCCGCGGCAACAACGGCAGCGTGAAAACCAAATACATTACCTATACCATTGAAGCCGATAACCTCAAGGCGGCACGGGCAAGGCTGTCGCGTATCTCGCTGGATATTCAGGGCTACTTCAAAATCATGGGTGCGGTGTCCCGTGTGCTGGACGGCAAGGAGCGCTTGGAGGTGCTGCACGGCATCATGCACCCGGATGGAGAACGCTTCAACTTTGACTGGAAGTGGCTTGCCGCTGGCGGGCTTTCCACCAAGGACTTTATCGCGCCATCCTCCTTTGCGTTCAAGAATAGCCGTATGTTCCAGATGGGCGGCAAGCTCTGCGCTGCAAGTTTTTTGCAGATCATTACGCCGGAGCTGACCGACCGCATACTGACCGATTTTCTTGATGCGGACAGTAGCCTTGTCGTCAACGTCCATATTCAAGCATTGGAGCAGACGGAAGCCGTAAAAATGGTGAAGCGGAAAATCACCGACCTCGACGCAATGAAGATTCAGGAGCAGAAAAAGGCTGTCCGTGACGGCTACGATATGGACATTCTGCCGTCCGACCTTGCTACCTACGGCGGTGCGGCGAAAAAGCTGCTACAAGATCTCCAAAGCCGGAATGAGCGGTATTTCCTGCTGACGTTCCTTGTCCTGAATTACGGAGATACCAAACGCAAGCTGGAAAACGAGGTGTTCCGTACAGCAGGCGTAGCGCAAAAGCACAACTGTACTTTGACACGGCTGGACTTCCAGCAGGAGCGCGGGCTTGTGTCCTCGCTGCCGCTGGGGGAAAACCAAATCCATATCACGCGGGGCATGACGACATCGGCCGTGGCGATCATCGTTCCCTTTGTGACGCAGGAGCTATTTCAAGGCGGCGATTCCCTCTATTACGGGTTGAACGCCAAGTCCGGCAACATGATTATGCTTGACCGCAAAAATGCACGTTCGCCCAACGGCCTTGTATTCGGTACACCGGGCGGCGGCAAATCATTCTCCTGCAAGCGGGAAATGATCGGTGTGCTGCTGAAAACCCACGATCATGTGCTGGTGTGCGACCCGGAGGGCGAGTATGCACCGCTGGTAAAGCTGCTGCATGGGCAGATCATCAAGCTCTCGCCCACCAGCCGCGACTACCTGAATCCGCTGGACATCAACCTGAACTATTCCGAGGACGAAAACCCGCTGGCGCTCAAATCCGATTTTGTGCTGTCCCTCTGTGAGCTGATTATGGGCGGCAAGACCGGGCTGGAAGCCATCGAGCGCACCGTGATCGACCGTGCTGTGCAGCGTATCTATCAGCCCTACTTTGCAGACCCGCGCCCGGAGAATATGCCGATTCTCTCCGACCTACACGCCGCGCTGACGGCGCAGCATTTGCCGGAAGCCGACCGCGTGGCGCAGGCGCTTGACCTGTATGTGTCGGGATCGCTCAATTTCTTCAACAACCGAACGACGGTTGACATTGATAACCGATTTGTCTGCTTTGACATTAAGGAGCTGCCGAAGAACCTGAAAAAGCCGGGGATGTTGGTGATTCAGGATCAGGTTTGGAATCGCGTCACCCGCAACCGCAACACAGGCGTATCGACGTGGTACTACGCGGACGAATTTCATTTGTTACTGAAAGAGCCGCAGACCGCAGCATACAGCGCGGAGATCTGGAAGCGATTCAGAAAATGGGGCGGTGTGCCCACAGGCGCGACGCAGAACGTCAAGGATCTGCTGTCCAGCCCGGAAATCGAAAATATTCTGGAAAATTCAGACTTTATCTGTATGCTCAACCAAGCGGCGGGCGACCGCAAAATTCTTGCTGAACGTCTGAATATCTCGCCGGAGCAGCTAAAGTTCGTCACCAACTCCCCACCCGGCGAAGGACTGCTGTTCTTTGAAAATGTGATCCTGCCCTTTGCAGATAAGTTCCCACGGGACACCGAGCTTTACCGCATCATGTCCACCAAGCCAAGCGAGGTGAACGGCGTATGACGATGGAGCTTGATACCATTCTCTGCGGCGACAGTCTGAATGTGCTGAAAGCCCTGCCGGAGAGCAGCGTCCATTGCTGCGTGACCTCGCCGCCCTACTACGGGCTGCGGGATTACGGCATGGACGCACAGATCGGGCAGGAAGCTACGCCGGAGGAATACATTTCGCGGCTGACAGCGGTATTCCGCGAGGTGCGCCGGGTGCTGCGCCCGGATGGGACCTTGTGGGTAAATATCGCGGACAGCTATTGCGGCACAGGCAGCAAAGGCGATACCCGCGACCCCAAATATCCGCAGGGGCGCAACGGGCAGAACATTTCTCTCTGCCAAGCGGTGCGGGGCTGCAAGCAAAAGGACATGATCGGGATTCCGTGGATGCTGGCCTTTGCGCTCCGCGCCGACGGCTGGTATCTGCGCAATGACGTGATCTGGGCAAAGGGAAACCCCATGCCGGAGAGTACCAAAGACCGCTGCACCCGCAGCCATGAGCATATTTTCATGTTCACCAAGAGCAGACGTTATTTCTATGACTGGCTTGCCATTGCTGAACCCATTGCCCCCACGACCGCCCTGCGCAAAAAGGCTGGGCGCGGCGTGGGCAAGTATTCCGCTCCCGTTCCGGGACAACCGCAGACACAGAATATCAATAAGCCGAGGGAAAAAGGCAGCATCACCGACGACATGATCTCACCCGTCCGGGCAAAGCGCGATGTGTGGTTTATCAACACCGTGCCTTACAAGGGCGGGCATTTTGCCGCCTATCCGCCCCTGCTGGCGGAAACCTGTATTCTGGCGGGCTGTCCCAAGGGCGGCATTGTCCTTGATCCATTCATGGGCAGCGGCACAACGGGGCTTGCGGCGAAGCGGCACGGCAGGCATTACATCGGCATTGAACTGAACACGGAGTTTTGTTCCCTTGCACGGGAACGGATCGGAGGTGATACCCATTGAAAGAATTTAAGCCCCGCGATAAGCTCACCCAGCGTATGACCCGCGATGGCGCGGTGCTGGACAATCAGACCACGGGTGCAGAAATCCATATTTCCGAGCGCGACGCGGAAAAACAGCTTTCCCCGAATGGGCAGCCTGTCCAGATGGGGAAACGCGATGCACCTATGAATCCGGCAGAGGATGTCCCCAAGCACGGGCGGCAGCTCCGCCCACAGGAGCAAAAAGAGCCGGAAAAGGAGCAGCCAAAACCGCAGCAGCCAAGCGCCGAGCCGTTTCAGCCGCAGGGCGGCAGCCCCGTTTCCAATATCCCGCAGGACATTCCGACTTCCGCTGCGCCGGGCGGTACAGCGGAAAAGCTCTTTGACCGTGCGGCCGCAGAGCATGACGCGCACAAGGCGCGGCAGACAGCGCGGATGTCCCGCGACGCGGCGCAGCAGCGGTATTCTGCATCCCGTTTGCAGTTTTCCGAGGAAGAACGCGCTGCGCCGGAGCTGCACAAGCATATCCACCGTGCGGAAAAGGCCGCCGACAAGCTGGATGCGGCGCAGACAGCGATCCCCAAGAAACGGGTGCTGCGCAAGGAGCGCGTTTTTGATGAAGCCAGCGGCACAGCCAAGACCAAACTGCGCTTTGATACCGTGGATAAGTCCCCGCCCAAGCTGAAACCGAATCCGTTAGGCCGTCCGCTGCGGGAGGTCGCAGTACAGGCGCACGGAAAAATCCATGAGGTCGAGCATGAGAACGTCGGTGTGGAAAGCGGGCATAAAGCCGAAGAACTTGCCGAGCATGGCGCAGGCGGTGCAATTCGCTGGGAGCGCCGTCACCGCAAGCTGAAACCCTACCGCGCTGCGGAAAAGGCCGAACGCAAAGCCGTAAATGCCAATGCAGAATACCTCTACCAAAAGGCGCTGCATGATAACCCTGAAATGCTCTCCGGCAATCCGCTCAATCGCTTCTTCCAGAAGCAGCGGTTAAAACGGGAGTACGCCAAGGCTGCAAGAACGGCAAAGGCTGCGGGCAGCACCGCGCAGGCAACCGCCAAAAGCGCCGAAAAAACCGCAGAAGCCACAGCGACGGCAGCGAAAAAAGCGGCAGAAAAGGCAAAGGAAGCAGCCGAGTTCGTTGCCCGCCATTGGAAAGGTGTGCTGGTCGTTCTGGCTGGTTTTCTGCTGATTGTCATGCTGATCGGCGGGCTGCAATCCTGCTCTGCGCTGGTGGGCGCGGCTGGCGGCGGTGTGGCGGCATCCAGCTATCAGTCGGAGGACGCGGACATTCTTGCCGCCGAAGCCGCCTACTGCGCGTTGGAAGCCGAGCTGCAAGAATATCTCGACACCTATGAACGCACCCATGATTACGACGAATACCACTATGACCTTGACGAGATCAAGCACGATCCCTATGTCCTGGCATCAATCCTCTCCGCGCTGCATGACGGCGCATGGACGGCAAGCGAGGTGCAAGGGACACTGCAAATGCTCTTTGAAAAACAATATATCCTCACGGAAACCGTCGTGACCGAGGTGCGCTACCGCACCGTTACCCGGACGGACAGCGAGGGCAATGAGTATGAGGTAGAAGTTCCGTATAACTACTACATCTGCACCGTAGAACTGGAAAACTTCGACCTCTCGCATATCCCTGTCTATATCATGGATGAAGAAACGCTGTCCAAATATGCGCTGTATATGTCGGTGCTGGGCAACAAGCCGGAGCTGTTCGGTGATAGCGAGTACATCCCCAAGTACATCACAAACCGCCCGGAGGGATATGAGATCCCGCCCTCTGCAATGGAGGACGAAACCTTTGCCGCCGTTATCACAGAAGCAGAAAAGTATTTGGGGTATCCCTATGTGTGGGGCGGCAGCAGCCCGTCCACCTCCTTTGACTGCTCCGGCTTCGTGAGTTGGGTGCTGACAAACAGCGGCGTGTGCAATACGGGCAGACTGGGCGCACAGGGGCTTTACAATATTTCCACCCCTGTTTCCAACCCGAAGCCGGGCGACCTCGTGTTTTTCGTCGGGACATACGATACTCCGGGCGTTAGCCATGTGGGAATCTACGTCGGCAATTCCATGATGATCCATTGCGGAGATCCGATCTCCTATTCCAACCTGAACAGCAGCTATTGGCAGGCACATTTCTACGCCTACGCCAGACCGCCGTACAACTAAGGAGGACGGCTATGCTGACGCTGATTCCTGTTTCTCTTGCGCAGGCGAACGAGTTTGTGCGGCAGCATCACCGCCACCACAAGCCCGTTGCCGGACACAAGTTTTCCATTGGCTGTGCTGAAAATGGGCGGCTTTGTGCCGTTGCCATTGTGGGACGGCCTGTGAGCCGCTATTTGGACGACGGCTTTACGCTGGAGGTCAACCGTCTGTGCAGCGATGGTACGAAGAACGCTTGCAGCATCCTCTATGCGGCAGCGGCACGGGCTACGCGGGCGATGGGCTACCGCAAAATCATTACCTACACCTTAGACACCGAAAGCGGCGCGAGCTTACGCGCCGCAGGCTGGACGAACGCCGGACTTGCGGGCGGCAAGGCGTGGACAGGCAGCCGCCGTCCTGCCCAGCCGATCTATCCGGCACAAATGAAATACCGCTATGAAAAGCGGCTGAATGGAGGTTGAGCTTATCACTATTGTTTCCTTTGGGGGCGGTACGAACAGCGCGGCAATGCTGGTCGGGCTGCATCAACATGGCATCCCCGTCGATTTGATTTTGTTTGCCAATACAGGCGCAGAGCAGCCGCACACCTATTGCTTCATTGAAACGATGAACGAATGGCTTGCAGCACACAATATGCCCTCTATCATCACCGTAGAGAATGTAGACCGCTTTGGAAATCGGCTATCCCTTGAAACGGAGTGCTTGCGCTCTCAAACGCTGCCCTCGATTGCCTACGGGTATAAGAGATGTTCACAAAAGCACAAGATCGCACCGCAGGGAAAATTCTGCAATAACTATCCTCCGTGCCGTGCGGTGTGGGCATCCGGCGAGCGCGTGACCCGCTTCCTCAGCTACGATGCAGGTGAGATCAGACGGTACAATCATTCCAAGACATACGACGCGAAAGACAAAAAGTATCATAATCGTTATCCTCTGATTGAATGGGGATGGAGCAGGACGGATTGTGTCCGGGTATTGGAAGCGGCAGACTTGCCGCAGCCCGGAAAATCCTCCTGCTTTTTTTGCCCCAGCATGAAGCGAGAGGAAATTATGCTTCTGAAAGAACAGCATCCTGATTTATATGCCCGTGCGATTGCCATTGAGGACAATGCCCGTCCTCGGCTGGAAAAAGTGAAAGGTTTGGGGCGCAATTACGCATGGAAAGACCGATTCGGAAAGGAGTAATCACCTATGGCTATGAGCAAAATTGACCGCATTGACCGTGAGATTGAAAAGACCCGCGGCAAAATCACCGAGTACCAAAACAGGCTGAAAGAGCTGGAAGCCCAGCGCACCGAGCAGGAAAACTTTGAAATCGTCAATCTTGTCCGCTCTATGTGCATGAGCCGCGACGAGCTGATGAACTTCCTGCGCGGCGGCGGCAACGACGCACCGCCCGTGGAAACCGCCTATCACGAACAGGAGGACATGACCGATGACGAGGAATAAGCATTTTCGCTCTGTATTCGCCGCGCTGCTCTGCGCGGTGCTGTGCATGACGGCCTTTGCCACCGTTGCGTATGCAGACGGCGGCGACTACTACGATGACGAGCTGCCGCCCGAAACATGGCAGGAGGACACGCAGCCGGAGGACACTACGATTGTCCCCGGCACTCCGTTCACCGAGGACGGCATCGCCGCGACCCGCGATCTTCTCTACGACAAACACACCAATAAACAGTTTATCACCGTGGAAACTCGAAATGGGCATACGCTGTATATCGTCATTGACTACGATAAGCTGCTGGACGAGGAAGAAGAACGCTATCAGACATATTTCTTGAATCCCGTAGACGAAGCCGACCTGATGGCGCTGCTGGAGGACGACAGCCAGAATACGCCCGTTGTCTGCTCCTGCACCGAAAAATGCACCGCTGGCAAGGTCAATACGAACTGCGCCCTCTGCAAAACGGATATGACGAATTGCGCCGGAAAGGAAGCGACGCCGGATGAAACAGAACAGCCCGACGAGCCGACGCCGGAGAAGAAAAACAATGTGGGCGGCATCCTGATCCTTGTGCTGTTCCTTGCTGCGGGTGGCGGCGGTGCGCTGTGGTACTTCAAACTGCGCAAGCCGAAATCCAGCGTCAAGGGCGGCGACGAGCTGGACGAGTTCGATTTTGACGAGGATGACGAAGCCGAAGAATACGGGAATGATGAGGACGCAGACAGCGCCAGCGATCCCGATGAACAGGAGAATGAAGAATGAGTGTTTTGATTATTTGTGAAAAGCCCTCTGTGGCAAAGACCGTTGCCCTTGCGCTGGGCGCTGCGGAGCAAAAGGACGGGTATTTTTCCGGCGACGGGCTGCTGGTGTCGTGGTGCATCGGGCATCTTATCAGCATGGCAGACGCGGGCAGCTATGACGAGCGATACAAAAAGTGGCGCTATGAGGATCTTCCCATTCTGCCGCAGGCATGGAAATATGCCCCTACTCCCGGCAAGGAAAAGCAGCTTGCCGTTCTGAAAGAGCTGCTGCACCGCAGCGACGTTTCCGAGGTGGTGAACGGCTGCGACGCCGGGCGCGAGGGTGAGCTGATTTTCCGCTTTGTCTATGAGCAGGCCGGATGCACGAAGCCCTTTTCCCGCCTTTGGATTTCCTCAATGGAGGACAGCGCCATCCGCGAGGGCTTTGCCGGACGCAGAGCCGGAACGGAATACGACGCGCTGTATCAATCGGCGCTGTGCCGTGCGCGGGCAGACTGGCTTGTGGGCATCAATGCGACGCGGCTTTTCTCCGTGCTGTATCATAAGACCCTGAATGTGGGACGGGTGCTGTCGCCTACGCTGAATCTGCTGGTGGAGCGCGACGGAAAAATTACGATGTTCCACAAGGAAAAATACCACATCGTACATATCGGCTGCGGCGGCGTGGACGCGGAAAGTGAACGCATTTCCGACGCTGCCGCTGCGGATGCGCTGAAAACGGCTTGCGAAGCGTCACAGGCCGTTTGTGTTTCTCTCAAAAAGGAGAAGAAAACTGCGCTGCCGCCGAAGCTCTTTGACCTTACCTCTTTGCAGAGGGAAGCCAACCGCGTTTACGGCTTTACCGCCAAGCAGACCCTTGACTATGTGCAAAGTCTGTATGAAAAGCGCTTCCTGACCTATCCCCGCACCGACAGCAATTATCTCACCGAGGATATGGCGCAGACGGCAACTGACCTTGTTGCGGCGCTGCTGCCTGTGCTTCACTTTATGCAGGGCGCAGAGCTTGCGCCGGAGATCGGGCGCGTCATCAACAGCGCCAAGGTTTCCGACCACCACGCAATTATCCCAACGGCGGCCTTTGCAGGCAACGGCTTTGACGGACTGCCGGAGAGCGAAAAGAAGCTGATGTCCCTTGTCTGCTGCAAGCTGCTGTGCGCCGTTGCAGCGCCGCAGGAGTATGAAACCGTTACGGCGGTTTTTGACTGCGGCGACAAACCGTTTACCGCCAAGGGCAAAACGATTCTGACGGCAGGCTGGAAAGACATTGACGCTCGTTTCCGCGCTGCGCTCAAAGCAAAGCCGGACGAGGACAGCGCAGAGGATGCGGCACTGCCGGAGCTTTCCGAGGGGCAGATTTTTGAAACGGTCACGGCTTCTGTCTCTGAGCATTACACCACGCCGCCCAAACCCTATACCGAGGATTCGCTTCTGTCCGCAATGGAGAACGCGGGCAAGGAGGATATGCCGGAGGATGCAGAGCGGCAAGGGCTGGGAACTCCGGCGACGCGGGCAGCGATGATCGAAAAGCTGCTCTCTGCCGGATTTGTCGAGCGCAAGGGCAAAAGTCTTGTGCCGACCAAGGACGGCATCAATCTCGCTGTCATCCTGCCGGATATGCTGAAATCGCCGCTGCTCACCGCTGAATGGGAAACCCGCCTGACGGAGATCGCCAAGGGCAGCGACGACCCGCAGAGCTTCATGCAGGGAATCGAGGATATGACGCGGGAGCTGGTGAAGCGGTATTCCCACATCACCGAGGACGGCAAAAAGCTGTTCGCGCCGGAAAAGGAAGCTGTCGGCATCTGCCCCCGCTGCAAAAGTCCTGTCTATGAGGGCAAGAAGAATTTCTACTGTTCTGACCGCTCCTGCCGTTTTGTCATGTGGAAGAATGACAAATTCTTTGAAAGCCGGAGAACCGTCTTTTCCAAGAAGATCGCCGCCGCGCTCCTAAAGGACGGCAAGGCGAAAGTCAAGGGACTGTACTCCGAGCGCACAGGCAAGACCTATGATGGGACGGTGCTTCTGTGTGATACGGGAGAAAAGTATGTGAATTACCGTATTGAACAGAGAAAATGATCCGGCTGAATGACGCGCAGCATCGCAGAGTAAAAAAACTGACCCGCTGCCATTGCGCCAACAATGTGCGCGGGTGCTGTCTGCTGCTGGACGACGGCGATCCGTGCGTCTGTGTGCAGGCCATCAGCTATTCGCTGCTCTGCCGATACTTCCGGGAAGCGGTGCTGCCCGCAGACCGGGAGCTATGCGCGGATCTTGCAGCCACGGCGGACACCCGCAAGAAATGCGAGCTGTGCGGCAAGCCCTTTCCCGCCCGCAGCAACCGTGCAAAATACTGTGACCGCTGTGCGCCCTATGCTGCCCGGCGCAATGCAGCCGAGCGCAAGCGCCGCCAGCGGGCAAAGGCGCGGTGTGTCACGGTTTAGGGGCTTCAAAAGCCTTGCGGCAAGCGGTTTTCCAGACACGCTTTTGGAGTGTGCAGGGTATTCCTATGGAAACTGCGAAAAGTGGCTTTGAAAGCGTGACAAAACGCATTTTACGGAGATAAAAGAACGATTCAGTAACGCAGCAAGCATAGGGAGTGTGGCTACAACTCCCGAAAATCGCCGTCCGGCACAGACCGGGCGGCGATTGCTTGTTGGGATAGTCCCAAACCCTTATGTCAGAAAGGAGCGCAGACGTGGACGAACACCTTTTGGAAGTATATCTTATCAACACCGCACGGCATACCGAGGAAACGCCTGTCGCGGAATGGGTATCGCTGCCCACCGACGCCGAAACGATGAAAGCCGTTTTTGAACGGCTGGGCGTAGACGGGAGCGACACGGAACAGTATCAGGTATCTGCCTTTCATTCCTCTCTGGACGGATGGAGCGAAGCCTTGAAGCCCGGCGAAAGTCTGGACGATTTGAACTATCTTGCCGCGCTGCTCACCCAGCGCAGCGACGAGGAACGCGACAAGTTTGCCGCTGCCGCGCAGTACGGCGACCATGCGGCAAGCGCGGCGGACTTAATCAACCTGACGCACAATCTGGACTGCTACTGGCTTTATCCCACCGTACACAATTCCGACGATTACGGGCATTACCTCATTGACGATCTGGACGAGCTGGAATTGCCGGACGCCGCCAAGCGATTCTTTGATTACAAGAGCTATGGGCGCGAAGCGGTCAAAGAGGATCGCGGCATTTTCACCGATTATGGCTATGTCTACAATAACGGCAACGATTATGCGGAGTGGTACAAAGCCAACCAAGTGCCGCAGGAATATCGTCTGACTGCGCAGCCCAGCCCCCAGCGGGATATGGACGAGCTGCCGCAGGGCGCGGCGCTGCCTGTCGAGCCAATCCCCGTGCGTCCGCTGGTATTGAACGCCACCGACACACAGGGCAGAATCAGGGAGATCACCGAGCATTTGGAACAGGGCGTACAGGAGGTTTTTGAAAGTGAGCGGTATCGGGATTATCTGAAAGCCATGTCCCGCTTCCACAATTACAGCCTGAACAATACGCTGCTGATCGTCATGCAGAAGCCGGACGCATCCCTTGTCGCAGGCTACGGAAAGTGGCGCGACGAATTTGAACGCCATGTCAAATCCGGCGAAAAGGGCATCAAAATCCTTGCACCCGCACCCTATAAAATCAAAAAGGATGTGGCGAAAACTGACCCGGACACCGGGCAGCCCGTGATCGGCGCAGACGGTAAGCCCGTCACGGAGCAGCAGGAGGTGACGATTCCGGCGTTCAAGGTGGTGTCGGTATTCGATGTGAGCCAGACCGAGGGCAAGGAGCTTCCCGACATTGCCGTGGACGCGCTCACGGGCAATGTGGAACAGTATGAAGATTTTTGGAGAGCCTTGAAGCTGACCTCTCCCGTTCCCGTGACGCTTGAAAAAATCGACGGCAGCGCACACGGCTATTATGACCTTGCAGAAAAGCGCATTGCCATTGATGACGGCATGAGCGAGCTGCAAACCATCAAGACGGCGATCCATGAGATTGCCCATGCCAAGCTGCACGATATTGACCTGAACGCGCCGGAGCAGTCGGAGCGCCCCGACCGCAGCACCCGTGAGGTGCAGGCGGAAAGCGTCGCCTATACGGTGTGCCAGCATTTCGGACTGGACACGTCGGACTACTCCTTTGGCTATGTCGCCGGGTGGAGCAGCGGCCGCGATATTAAGGAGCTGAAAGCATCCCTTGAAACCATCCGCACCGCCGCCAGCGAGCTTATTTCCGAAATCGAGGGGCATTTTGCAGAGCTTCAGGCGCAGCACACCGCAGAGCAGGAACAGGCTGCTGCGCAGGATGTGCCGGAGAACACCTTTTCCATTTATCAGCTCAAAGACGGCGACGCAACGCGGGATCTCCGATTTGAGCCGCTGGAACAGGTAAAGGCCGCAGGACTGCGTGTTGACCGCGAAAATTATGAGCTGGTCTATACCGCACCCCTCTCCGATACGGATACGCTGGAGGACATTTTCGTTCGCTTCAATATGGACAGGCCGCAGGACTTCACCGGGCATAGCCTTTCCATGTCCGATGTCATTGTGCTGCATCGCGGCGAGCAGGAAACGGCACACTATCTGGATCGCGGCGGCTATACCGAAGTGCCGGAGTTTTTACAGCCGGAGCAGGCCGCAGAGCAGGAAGCGCAGGCTGACGCCCCGCCAGCGGAACGACCGCTGACAGAGTTGCAGAAGCAGGCTGTTGAAATTGCCAAGCGGTATGAAACACTTTCCATGCAGGAGAAAATCGGCGTGATCGCGCAGGCGTTCGGCTGCACGTCCGGCACGATTGAAACCTCGCCCTGCACGGGAAAATGGCGCGGCACAAGTGATATTTCCATTCGCTTTGATAACGGCAGCTCTCTGTTTTTAGGCAACCGCATGACGCGAAAAGCCAAAACCAAAAAGGTACAGCAGGAGCTTGTCGATAGCGCGTTGGTGCGGTATAACCCTGAAATCATCCGCATTGCAAAGGAAACTGCCTATACCGCCCTCAAAGAGCGCGAGCTTCAGGACAATGCTATTGCCGAAGCAAAGGGCTTGAAGCCCTACACGCTGCTGAATGTGGAGTTCAACGACGGCGCAGATCAGCAAAGCAGCGGTTACATAGGTTGGTACTATGCGACGCTGGCGGTGGACGGAAAAATCTGCACGCATTTGGAAACAGGCTTGAATCACGACATTGCATCCGGCAGCGTAAGCCCGACGCCCACGCGGGAAAATTACTACGCAGCCGGAGCGCTGAAAGAAAGTGATGTGGACTATGTTTTCAACAACGTCGGCTTTTCCTCTGCCTCCGACCTTTACTCTCTGCATCTCAGCGACGCCGCACGGGGACGCGCCGAATTGGAGCTTGCGAAAAAGCTGATCGACGATTACTGCCGCGAAGAATTTCATTCCGGCGCAGATTTCAGCGACCTGTCCGCCGTTGGTATTGGACACACGACCGTTACGGATGATGAAATCCCCATTCAGGCATACGCAAACCTGGCGGACTTCCGCATTGAAAAATATTTGGGTGATGTGCTGATTGAAAGCCGACAGTATGAATCGCTGGCTGCGCTGATCCAAGGCGAGCTGAACGATTTGGAGTTTGGCGACCTGACCTATGCGAGCGACGAGCAGATTGCCATGTTCCATGCCCAAGAGGAAGTGTCCGGCAAGGAAGCAACCTCCCTTAATCCTGCGGTGCAGCCCGTCGTGACGATTCTTTGGAGCGAGAGCGATAAGCTGCAAGAGGGTGAACAGCTCCCGCTTGCCCGCGCTGACGCACTTTTTAAGGCGCTGGACGATGAAAAGCGTTCCGAGCGTGAGAAGCCCGGTTACACAGGCGGCTGGTACGATAAAACCAAATTCCGCATTGACTGCACATTCCACGGGGAACGCGACAGCTACGAGGGGCGGCAGGACTTTGGCGACGGGGACGGCGCTCTGATCGACCATATCCAAGCCTATCACGAATACTACGCCAAGGACGAAAACTGGAAAAACTTTGTGCTGCACAACGAGGGCGCGGAAGCGTGGGAAAAGGACAAGGCCGAGCGCGAAATGCTTCTCACCGAGTTTGTACCGTATATGCGCCTGCATTGCAATCTCTCCGAGCAGGAGCGTACCGCTGCGGATATGCTGGAAAATGGAGAAGCCCTGACGCCGGAGCAGACAGCATATTTTCATGCGGTTCTTGCTCATGTGGACGCTTGCCGGGAAAAGCTGAACGCGGGCGATTATCACTTGCCCGACCCGCCGCAGCTTTCCGATTTTGATAAAGAGCTTCAGGACTACAAAGCCCATGTGGAAAGTGAGATTGCACAGGAAGCCGAAGCCGCAGGCATGACCGTGGAGGAATATGCCGCCAATGGCTACGAGCCGCAGGAGCAGCCCGCCGACGTACAGGAGCAGCCGGAGGAAACGCTGCCCGCAGATACCGCGCCGGAGCAAGCCGCCGTCAGGTATTACGCCATCAATGAGGGCGCTGCCCGACGTGCCAACGATGCAAACAGCTACCGCGACTACGCCGCAGGCAGCGCAACCGCCGAATATCGGCAGATGGTGGATCAGGCAGCGGCGATTGCGCAGCGGCAGAAAGAGCGCGTCGATCCCATGTACCATGAGAAAATTGACGCGCTGCTGGACACCTATGCCCGCAAGCTGGCGGAAAATCTGAACGACCACTATGCCATTGAAGCCCGTGTTCCCTCGATCCTTGTTGCAGGCGGCAGCAATTTCCCCGTTCGCAAGAAAGAGAAGCAAAACGCCGCCCGTGACCGCAATATGCAGGAATGGCAGGATGTTCAGAGAATTTTGGACAAGATCCGCAGCACAGGCATGGGCGGTATCAGCATGGACGACCCGCAGGCAGCGGCAAAGCTGGAAGCCAAGCTCGTCAAGCTGGAATCGGCGCAGGAAACCATGAAAGCCGTCAACGCCTATTTCCGTAAGAATAAGACTTTGGAGGGCTGCCCCAGTCTGACGCCGGAGCAGATCACCAAATTGCAGCAGGAAATGGCGCAGTCCTGGCATCTGGATAAGAGCCGGCCGTACCCCGCCTATATGCTCTCCAACAACAACGCTGAGATCCGCCGCATCCGTGGGCGCATTGAACAGGTGCGGCAGCATGAGGACACCAATTTTGCCGGATGGGAATTTGACGGCGGGCGCGTGGAAGCAAACAAAGCGGATAACCGTCTGCAAGTGTTCTTTGACGGCAAGCCGGATGAAGCGGCGCGGGACGAGCTGAAAGCAAACGGCTTCCGCTGGGCACCCAGCGTCGGCGCATGGCAGCGTCAGCTTAACAAAAACGCATACTACGCCGCAGGGTACATTTCCTGTATTCAGCCTATCTCCGGGGAAAAGCCCATTGACGTGCAGCGTAGCGCCCAGCAGCAGGAATCCGCTGCCCCTGACGCCCACCTGACCGGAGAGCGCATTTCAACGCCGCGCGGCAGCTTCCATGTTGCCGATATGACCCGTGAGCAGATGGAAGCCGCAGGCTATGGGTATCACCACAGCACCGATGACGGCAAGTATCTTATCATGGGCAACGGCACACAGGCCTTTGCCATTACCGCCGAGCAGCGGGAACAGGAAAACTATATGCGCACGGCGGAGCTGTCCACCGAACAGAACTACAATATGATTGACGGACAGATCAACAACACCCCGTCCGTGGACGAACTGGAAGAAAAGGCAAAGCGCGGTGAGGTGATTTCGCTCTCTGCGCTTGCCGCAGCGGTCAAGGCCGAGGACGGCAGAACGCCGCAGCGCGACCCGGACGGCAAAAAGCCGTCTATCCGTGCGCAGCTCAAAGCGGATCGTGCGCAGTCCGGCAAGCCGCAGCAGCGGGAAAAGGAACAGGAAGCCAAGCGGAGCATCCGGCAGGCTTTGGAAATGGAGTGACCTATGAACAAGTTTGAAAATGTGGATGTACTGGCATCCCTGCAACAGATCATGCAGCAGAACACAGCCGCCTTTCAGAGCGATTTTGACATTGATAAGAAGATTCTGACACGGGCGGCAAAGAGTAAAAATACCGAGGATAAGGTCTATCTATGGTTTTCCCGCCCCAACGGAACGCATTGCCTGCGGGAACGGGATGTGTTTCTGCGCGGAACGCGAGAGCATAATACGTTCCGCTTTTACCATGAGCAGACCAAGGAGCGTGTGCTTGCCTATGCCGTGGTGCTGTCCGGCATGGAGAGCGGCAAGGTAAAAGGCAGCATTTATGAGCTGGACTATGCAGCGAAAGCCGAGCTTGCAATCCAGACCGCCTTGCGGACAGACAATAACCGTCTGATCTATGAAAATGGTTCGCGGGAGCTTCCCAAGGAATACCACTTTGAAGCAACGCCGGATCGGGAGTACGGAAAGTTTGTGCGCTATGAAGCCGTTCCGCATGACCCGGATGCGCTGCGGGATCTGCTGCGCGATGAAAGCCGGAAGCGTGAACGGCTGAAACCCGGCAATTTCAAAGAGCATATCGGGCGGCTCTCCGACGAAAAGGTGCTTGCCGAAGCGCAGCGCCTTTCGGCGGCGTTCCAATCCCTGCAAGCGCCCAATAGTCCAAACGGAACGCATTTTGTAGTAGAGGTGTCGCCGTGGTTTGAGCGCATCGCATCCAGCCGGGAGCATGAGCGGCTATTTGCGCTGCTTCCATATAAGACGCTGTATCTTTCTTCGGTCAAGGACAGGCACGGCGTTTTCGCTTTTATCAGCAAGGACGAGCGGCGTGATCTTCCGCTGCGCAAGCAGCGTCCCTCTGTCCGGGCGCAGCTCAAAGAGGGGCAGTCAAAAAAGACCGCTGCACCCAAAAAGACAGCGGCAAAGACAAAAGATAATGATTTGGAGGTATGAGCATGGACAATGTTTCGTTTACCATTGAGGAAGAAAACCTGATCTGCATTTATCACAAGCACGACCGCCGCAGGACGATTGCAGCGATCTCCGACGCGCTGCCGGATATGGACGCAGATATGCGTCCGCTGGCGGAGCAGACGATCCATAAGCTGCACAACATGACCGACGCAGCATTTGAGGAAGCGCAGTTCACCATGACGCTTTCCGACGCAGAGTAAAAGACGACGCGGGGCGCGGTAGCCGATGATGGCTGCTGCGTCCCGCGTTTTTTTATTTTAGAGATTATCACGCTTGTCCTTTGCTAAAAAGTATCTTCTGTATCCTGCAAATCCAAAGCAAGCACCCGTCATATTAAGGAGAACATCCTCAATGTCGAAGCTACCGAGCATAGTAAGTATCTGAATGGCTTCGACAGCAAAAAGTGTTATGATTGTTGGGACGACAAAGTGTTTGAATGAATTAGCCTTTTTATAGTAAACTGGGAGCAAAAATCCCCAAGGGATAAATAAAATAACATTTCCAAAGAAGTTTACTATAAAGCGGATAATCACCTGTCCAGAAATCACAGGAGTTGTAAGCAAAACATACATACTTCTAAATGGAATGAAGTTGTGCATTGCTTTCAAGTATTCAATATATCCCCAAGGATAGGTTACGCCTATGCTACGAAAGAATAATACATAGAGGAGAATCAGGCCATAGGCAATGGTTGCAATGCTCACAAAGGTTTTTGCCTTTTTTGAAATAGATCTCAAGTGTCTACACTCCTGTCAACATATGGTTTTCGTATGTATTACTTGTAGTGAATTGTTAATGCGAGATAACGGCACTTCCATGCAAGGAGTCATGCGACCATCCGTCAAATACCGCAACAAACGCTACGGCATAACGATGCGAAGAGTTAAGGTTTATGAAGTTGAAACTCTCGGTAATCCCATCCAAGGTCGAGCCGCTGCTTGTCCACGTCGTTACGATCTTTTTCGTTTCAAGATCATACAATCCCACTTTCATTTGCGTAGGTCTACCTGTATCAGAATAGATTGTGTAAGTAACTTTCAGCTTTCCATCGGAATTTGCATAGAAGTAATAATTCGTATAGAGCCAAGACACGCCTACTACTTCAAGACTTGCATTATAGTTACTTGCGGACAGGTCGTAGTAGTTTTTAGGAACCGACGTACTTCTCGCGTGAGCGTTCAAGTAGTCATCATAAATGGCTGGCGACGTATATGCATCATTGGAAATCTCCATACTTGGGATAACATTTTCTGCGGCAAAGGCAGTAACACTCACGGAGAGTAACATCACAACCGATAATAGGGTACATAATACTTTTTTCATAAGAGAACTCCTTTCGTTTGGTATCAATGCTCATTGGGAACATGAAAATCAGCAGATAACGGCCATTGAAAGCGCACAGCCTAATCATCGTCTGTATAGACTATGCGCCCATCCTGCTGATTTTAAGTCGGAGCCTCCATAGCGGACAGGTAAAATAAACAGACCCGTGCAAATGCCCACATAAAGTATTTACTGTTGCCATCGCTTATTCCACCTCCTGTCATGTCCTTTTACCCATATAACGGTCAAGATTCAAAAAAGGGACAGACTTTTTTGAGAAAATTTCTTCGTACTATAAACTATGCAATGCGGATGATATGCCTTTGAGGAAACACAGTTCACCATGACGCTTTCCGACGCAGAGTAAAAAACGACGCGGGGCGCGGCAGCCATCATCGGCTGCTGTGCCCCGCGTTTTTGCGTTGTGTATTTAGTGTAGACCTGTATTTAGTAGTTCATTCAGTTCTGCATATGCCGCTATGTCATATGGATCTTCTTCGAGTTTTTTGCAGATGTTGCTTATACTGAGCATAGAGATATGGCTGTCATTCCGCAATAACTCGAAATAGATTTGGTTTAATAAATTACGCTCCTTAAAAATTCGACTACTTTCATTAAAGCAGAACGCAATTTGAACGGCGGTTCCCCATGATGTGGCTGCATATGCTTTATCATCGTTACTTCCTGACATCTCAAATGCGTCCAAGTAGTTGCTTACAGCACGCATGGATTGAATATAAGCATCTTCGAGCAACTCCTTTTTAGCATAACTCTTTACAAATGTTGCCGTAAGTACATTTGACATTATAAGTACTGCGACACAAAGAATAACGGCAACTTTGGGGTGTCTAATTCTCATGCTACATTACTTTCTTGCGTCAATTCCGATATTAACCGACACGCTGGAATATGCAGAGAAATTTCCAGTATAAGACGTAGCACCATACATGGAGCTGTAGCTATAATCTAAGCTGCCACTACCAGTAACGGAAGTTGTTGTCGAATAAGATTTGTTATACTGATAACTCATTGAGCAACAACCTGCATAGCCTTTCTGCGTTGCTGCTGCGCCGCTGTCGCCCCAATTTACATTTTCAGAATAGTTATGTTTCCATGTAGCGGAATTGTTGAGTATACTTCCACTATTCTTAGACAGGGTAGTCTTGATGGTGTAAATGGTAATATTCAGGTTCCAAGGTAATACGCCCCATACACCATTTACATAATAAGGGATAGGAATTTCAACATTCCAGCTATCGTCACCTGGATCCATATTGCTCATTTCCATAGAATTATCGTTTGGCGAGGAAATAGCACAGGTTCCGCCCGTTACCCATGCGCTTAAAGCGCCGGGAATCAATTTTGTACCTTGAATATAGGTCTTGGCATTTCCATTATGACCATTTACCTTAACGTAGCCCTTAAACACTTCGTTCGGGCCCATGCGCTTTGGTGTATACACTGTAGTTGCAATCAAATCAACGCGGTTGCCATTTATGAGTTCGCCTTGTCCGATGCCGATTCCGCGATATGTGATATTGTAATCAGTAGCCGCAAGAGGTGCCACATCCTCACCAGCAGCACTTACAGGCTCTTCATCTTCACCAAAGGTTTCGTCGGCCATTCCCGAAAATGCACTAACAAGTTCATTCATTTCATCGAAAGTGTTTCCGAAAATGTAGGTCTCACAGTCGCTTTCGGAAGTAACATAACCAACAGACGCATAAACAAAAATCTTTTGAGTGTTCGGGATATAATGCAGGTTAAAACCGATATGGGTTCCATCACTTAATGAGCCGGACATATAGCCAATCAAACCTGTCCCAGAACGAGTTTCAACCTCTAAAAGGTCTCCGCACACAGAGTATTCCGACGAATTAGATGCAACTGTGAATGTACCTGTCGCTGTATAAGAGCCGCTGGTATCTTTCGCAAGCTGAATGGTAATATCTTGAGGATCGGATATATCTGCATTGTGAGTAGCCACATCTGGCGAATTTTTCACAATTCCATTTGTGATTTCGGCATTGTAGGGTACGGAAACCTGTCCTACATCTTCGTCGGTGGTAGCAGCCCAAACCGTTGTCCCGCACAAAAAGGACATACTAATTGCAAGAGTTAAGACCATAGATAGGATCTTTTTGAATTTTTTCATATTGTACCTCCATGTAATAAGATAACGTGACCTACTCTTTTAGTAGGTGCAGTTTCTGTGTTGTCATTGCAAACGCTGCGCACAAGTTCGACACTCAACCTGTGCGCTGAAATGAACGATATTGATGCACCCTCTCCATATCTGGAAGCCGCACCAATATCGAGGTACATAAGAGTTATTTCCAATTCTGAAATGACACATATTGCTACCTCCGATCTCAGCCCTACGATTACACTTCTGCCATTATTCCCACAATGTTAACCCTAAAGGCATTGCGCATTAGGTTCGCTACTTTGTGGATTCACTTATATAACGGCCATAATAAAAAAAGGGGACAGACTTTTTGAAAATTTTTTTCCGATTCATACCTTGTTAATGGGTTGCCACTTTCCTGCGCAACATTCTTGTGGTATAATTTGAAACAAGCAGACGCTGTAACGAATACCCATAATGTGCAAGAATAAATTTACTTGCTCACTTAGAATGGATGGCTGCAGGGCTATCCATGAGGAAACTTATATGATGATACTCCTATTTAGTGTTTTGAATGATGAACAACGTGCGCTGGTAGAGCGGATATTCCATGAGCATCATATCCACTTCCAGCGCATTTCGTTTAATATTGTGAAGTCAGAGGAAGCCGCAGAGGATGTCGTGTCCACTGCATTTATAAAAATCATGGACAACATCGAAAAAATTTCTGATTTACCCTGTCCCCAAATGACCGCTTTCTGCGTTACCATAGTGAAAAATGCTTCTATTGACGTACTACGTCAATTACAACAGAGTGTTCACATTGATTACTGGGACAATATTTCGGACGAGGACACGGACGATATTGAAGATGAATGTATTCACAATGCAGATGTACATAGGCTGACTGAGGTAATAGATCAGCTTAATCCCGATGATCGGCATTTTATCTATCTTCGCTATACGCTGGAAATGGGATATAGAGAGATTGGTGAATTGCTGAACATTTCGGAGGATGCCGCAAAAAAACGTGGGCAGCGGCTCGTCAAGAAGCTCCAAAAACTGTATGAGGAAAGGTGACGATATGGATATGAATTGGCAAACCATGCTGCATGAAGCAGCAAATGCCAGCTTTGAAAAGGATATAGAAGTTCGCTCTGCCGCCGATAATGACGCCTACTCCTGTGTAGATTTACCGAAAGCAAAGATCCGAGAATTAAGCGAAAAGATTCTGCACTTGCCGCATCAGGGAATTGTTCTATTATTTAGTAGATACTGCTTCCGGCTATCTCCCCAAGAAACTGAAAAGTTTTTCCAAATGAAAAATGCAAAGGGTCGCTTCCGCTTTTACCGTGAACTACTTTCTACAAGCATGGGGCTTAGCTCGGAGCAAGTGATTTCGGATGCTTCTCTCAATCGCGCCTGTAAAATTGCTATGAAAGACTATTTACGCACGGAGCTAAAAGAGGATGCTGCTGTAAGTAGTACCGGAAAGAGCCGAACGCATATTGTGTTCAGACGGTTCGGCAAAGCTGTTGCAGTCGCAGCAATTACCATAACCCTGTTGTTCTCAACGGCTATGGTAACTAATGCAAAGATCAGGGAAAAAGTGATTGCGTGGATAGTCGAGACATTTGAAAAATACAGTATCTTTGAACTGCAAAGCGACGGGGAAAACACAAAGCCCGATTTGCAGAGCTATAAGCCTACCTATCTTCCCGACGGGGCGGAATTGAAGAATACGGTTGAACAGCCGGAAATGCTTGCCTATGAATATGCCATCAACGAATCGAGTTATTTTAATATTCTTCTTAGTAAATCAGATACAAGGATTTACGCCGACGCAGAAAATACAGAAATTGAATCGTTTGACAAGGATGGTGTGATTGGCTACTACTTCAAGAAAGATGATTTGAATTATATTTGCTATGAGCGGGATGGCGATTTCTTTTCTATATATGGCTCTATTGATATGGACGAACTGATAAAAATTGCCGCTGGTATAACAACAGAATGATATACTCATCTTAGCTGAACAAATCAAAATTTCAGGAGGTATAATAAAATGTCAGACGTATATGAAAACTGTCCAGCTTTTGAAAATGATAAATTTCTACTGAGGTTTTCGCAACTTGATGATGCCGAGGATCTTGTAAGCGTGTATAGTGATAAAAATGCACTACCGTTTTTCAACAGCGATAATTGTCATGGAGATAATTTCTATTATCCAAATGAAGATCGAATGAGACAAGCTATTAAGTTTTGGCTTAGTTCCTATTCATCCAAATGGTTTGTCAGGTGGACAATTATTGACAAAGAAAAGCATGAAGCTATCGGCACGATTGAAGTGTTTCATCGTAGTGCAAACGACAACTTTAATCATGTGGGTGTTCTTAGACTTGATTTGAAAAGTGAATATGAAACTTCAGAAGAAATTTTTACAATTATGAATCTTATTGTACCACCTACATTTGATTTGTTTGAGTGCGAGGAAATAATTACAAAAGTTCCTGTTTATGCAGTTGAAAGAATTGAAGCAATGAAAAGAGTAGGATTTAAGAAGTCAACGAAGCTGTTGGTTGGGACAATGGACGGTTACGCTTATAAGGATTATTGGACAATTAACAGAGGAGTATATATCCCTCTGGATGATTTGGAAGCAAAAGAAAAGGCGTGACCGAAGTCGCGCCCAATCTTCCCCATTGCGGGAGCATTTGCAAATACTGTTTTATGGGAACACGAAAGCATTGTCCCTTTTTTCCTCCTTGTGCGTTATATGGGTGATACCAATAATGCACAAGGAGGATTTTATTTATGAAGAAAAAAGAAATTGTCACATTGGCACTAACTACCGCTCTACTGATGACCGCTCATGCCGTACCCGCATCGGCGGCATCAAATGCGCCTGAGAGTATGTCGCAAACAGGTTCGATACAAACCATTACTCCCCGATGGGAAAGCACCAATGTTGTTGTCCCGTCTATCTCAATCTCTGGCAAGCAGATTTCTGTGTCGGTATACATTTCACCAAAAAAATCGACGACATCATCCGTAGGTACCCTCTATCTGGAAAAGAAAGTTGGGAATGGTTGGACACCCGTCACCTCATGGTCGATTGATGGAACTGGATCGGTTAGCATTACCAAAACTTACACCGGCACAATGGGTATTACATACCGCACCAGAGTAGTTGTCACAACTGGGGTAGACAAGATTGATGCAACTTCTACCGAACGCACCGTCTAAAAAATTTAGAAAAAGATTGTCCCTTTTTCTGTGTCTGTCCGTTATACAAGTAAATCCACAAAACAGGAGGTGAAATAAGCGATGGCAACGGTAAATACTTTATGGGAGCATTTGTGTGGGTCTGCTTATTTCTCTTGCCCACTATGGAGGCTGCGACTTAAAATCAGCAGGACAAGCGCATAGCTTATATAGTCGATGTTTAGGTTATGCGCTGCCGATGGTTTTATCTACTAATTTTCCATGCTCTCAATGGGCATTGATACCAAACGAAAGGAGTTAATCTATGAAAAAAGCATTATGTGTCCTGTTATCCGTTGTTATGCTACTCTCCATGAGTGTTACCGCCTTTGCCGCAGATACAAAAGGAGCACCGTCGCAAACATTACCATCTTGGCTGCCTGATGATGCACCTGCGCCTGATCCAAACTCCGAGATTTCTATTGTTCACTTTTACATCAATGAGGATGGCGAAACTATTGTTTATGATCCAGAAACGGAAGTCATTCCTTATTCAACAGCATACGGTGATGCAGGAACAGCAGCCATTTATTGGGTTAACCGTTCACAAATTTATTGGGGCATTACTTCTTATACCAAAGGACTTATGACTTTTGCAGGAGATGTTACCACGAATCGTGGAGGATTTTACTTGCTTGGAGATATTGAGTTTGACGGAAGTGCTTCTGGCAACATCATGGGAGTAACAACAAAGCGTGGAACCAATACGGCAACACTCAGCGGTTTTATGATTGATGCTAAAGGAGTTTCTTTTACCGCACCTGATGTATCATCTTCTCTGACTTATTGATTATGTCTGTACTTATTATCGAGGAAAAGCCACCTCATTTTACAGATGTGGAGTTTGAATACAAAGGAATTGAATTTAAAGCACAAATCTGTCTGTTAGACACCGGAAAAGTGATGATTTCTTTTCGTGTACCCAAAAATGAATTAGAGCAAAACCTGTGTAAAGGTTTGCTTAATTCTCGTGGTACAAAATTGGATATAAAAATAAATCATTTACCAATGTGTGCAAACGTAGATACTTGCTCCTTTGCAATTCTCAAAGGCTCATCATTATTCTCCGATTTCAGCATTACTGTCGAGAACAATCTGATTCTCAGAGAGGATAGTATCTGACCTCAAATTTGTAATCTTCCCTCTGGCAGAAAAAGGCTACGCCCGTATCAGCAGTAATGCCGATACGGGCGTTTTTAAAAAGGTGAATTTTTATAATATTACTCATCATTTGAGCAAATAAAGCAAATCGCTATATCCCGACTTCATAAGTAATTGTTTGAAACCAGAAAGCACTTCTTCTTTTGTATAATTGTTGTTTTCCAAAAACTTATTATCTTTTTCACTAAGGTACTGATAAAAAAGAGCCACCTCTATTACCTCGTTATTGTTTGTATAGTCAATGCTATCTAAAAGTATGTTCTCTGCTTCGTTAATTTTTCCTAAATCAATCATATCAAGAAATTTTTTCCCGATACTTCATACTTGTTTTCTTTTTCAAGTTCAACAGAAACATACTCTTTCCCAAAGGCTAATGAAAATAATACTCTAACCATTTCTTTTATCATTCGCATGATGTAATCTTTCTCATCGGTAAAATTCATTTTTCCATCTCCTTAAATGCCATTCTAATTGTTTGGGACATATAAACTAACTGTATTGTAAATATAAGTCGACTTATAAAACTGAAATTTACGAAAATCTCTTTTGAATCTTATACAACCATATCCCAGCGACAACAGCTATAAATAATATAAACACAACCGCAATAGAAATGGCATAATCTTTCGGTAATACAACTGCAATTACTCCAGATAACAAAACACAAATTCCTATCAACAAAACAGGCTTTCCTAATGCTTTCGCATATCCATTTTTGTCATTTGTGGTTTCAAATACTTTACCATGAACAGAAGAGTAATTTCCTTTTAACAGAGAAATACTAAAAAATATGAGAAGAGCAGAACTAAACCACATCATTATACTAAAACCTATCATAATATATTCCTCCATCAATTATTTGTTTCGGGAATTCTTATTGTCTTAATTTGAATACCGAAACCATACCGCTAAGTGTTGTAGCCTGAGCTGTAAGTTCTTCACTCGTCGCTGATGTTTCCTGTGCCGCAGCCGAATTATTCTGAACAACTTCAGCAATTCTTTCTGCGGTTACCTCTACCTGTTCCATACTGTCTGCCTGTTCAATGGAAATTTCTTTTATCTTTTTCGCACTGTCTGCAATCGCCTGTATGCCATCCACAACTTCTCTCAATGAAGTTGAGGCTTTCTCTGCATACATATTTCCATCTCCAACCTCATGAATAGCCGCTTCAATAAGTGCTTTTGAATCCACCGCTGATTTTGCACTCTGTTCTGCAAGGTTTCTGATCTGATCCGCAACAACAGCAAAACCTTTTCCGGCTTCTCCGGCTCTTGCTGTCTCAATCTAAGCATTTAATGAAAGAAGATTTGTCTGGCTTGCAATATCTTCAATCTGTGTGATAATTGCTCCTATCTTCTCAGAGGTTTCATTTATGCGTGACATAGCCTGCACTAATACTTCCATATCTCCACGACTGCCTTCTGCAATCTCCGCATACTTATAGGCTTCATCGTAAGCTGTTCCTAATTCTTCTGCTGTTGTTTTTATTCCGCTTGTAAGTTCATTGATAGTTGCCTGCATTTCCTCAACCGATGCCGCCTGATCCGTTGCGCCTTCTGCTAAAGACTGTGCCGCTTCTGCAAGGTTTGTGGAACCTGTAAGAACCTGCCCCGATGCATCATCTACCCCTCTTACAGTTGTATCAATCTCCTCATTCATTTTTCTTATGCCTGTCAGCAAATCGGTAAATGCTCCTGTATATACTTCCTCACACTCTGTATCAATCGCAAAATTACCTTCTGACATTTCATTTAACATTCTGCCAGAATCTTTAATTATAACTCTAATTCTGTCTGACATTGCAGATACACCAGATACAAGTTCCTTAATTTCATCCTCAGACTCAACCGTTGGAAGTGGAGAATCTATGTCACCCTCTGCAAATGTAATAAATCTGTCCTTTAATTCATTTAATGGTTTTTCAATGCTCTTTGATATTGCAACGGAAAGACTGTTTGAATAAATCGTTGATACTGCAATTACAATTATTATAATTGTCAATGCAGCTATCATAACCGTTCTCAACTGTGCACGTTTAGCGTTTCCAAGTGAAATATTCAAAGCCATAAGTTTCTGTAAAGCATCATCCAACGCCTGATACTTTGGTGCTGCTTCATCGGTCATCATCTGCTGAGCCTGTAATGATTTCGCAGTATCAGTCGTTGCACCGA
>OKTX01000414.1_pt1 | contig 28552 bp, 22 predicted proteins | sample 1606261 | NCBI WGS metagenome assembly OKTX01 (sample SAMEA3879543, study PRJEB24766) | human gut metagenome | biome: human-associated habitat; feature: feces | place: USA | collected 1985/1987 | reverse complement strand
GGACAGTGTATCGCGTGATGAAAGAGAATGGCTGGCTCCATAAAAGACGCATTCCACATGGAATCACGAAGACCACGACAGAAGCACAGGAGCAGGAAAACCTTTTAAAGCGGGACTTCAGCGCCCAGCGCCCTTTGGAAAAATTTCTCACGGATATTACCGAGGTACAGTGCGCAGACGGCAAGCTGTATGTTTCACCAATCATGGACTGCTTCAGCGGCGAGATCGTCGCGCTCGAGATGCGGGACAATATGAAGAAGGAGCTGTGCATTGACACGGTGCGGCAGCTGGAGCGGATTTATCCGAGCCTAAAGGGAGCGGTGTTCCACTCAGATCGCGGGAGTCAATACACCAGCGCAGCTTTTCGCGCAGAGCTGTCTCGCTGCGGCATGATACAGAGCCTCAGCGGCATCGGACATTGCTTCGACAACGCACGGATGGAGAGCTTTTTCGCCACGCTCAAAAAAGAGAAGATCTACCAGATCGCGGCATACAAGCTACCGAGAGAACAGGTCAAAACGATCATTTTCCGCTATGTTTTTATCTACTACAACCGCGTTAGGATCTATACGCGCAACCCGCTGGGACTGCCGCCTGCGAAGTACCGGGAGTGGGCGCAGGCGCAAACGGCAGCCTGATCCGATGCCGCCGCAGTTTTCCTGCGTTCCGCTACGCTCCACTTCGGAAAACTGCGCTGTATTACCATGCTTTTCAGATTTTGGGTGTTTCCCGACTGCACATTTCTTGACATTTCCACGGTGTAAAACTATGTTAGGTCCCAATCCCAACGACATTCATCCCAATCCCAATATCCCGAGCGTATGTTACATTAAGAACACAGTTACACGCCCGACTATTATTGTTGGTGACTATACTTATTATGACGACCCCGTTGATTCTGAGCATTTCGAACTTCATGTCACCCATCACTATGACTTTATCGGTGATAAACTTATCATTGGGAAGTTCTGCGCGATTGGAAAAGGTGTCGAGTTCATTATGAACGGGGCTAATCATAGGATGTGCAGTGTATCTACCTATCCGTTTAACATCATGGGCGGAGGTTGGGAAAAGAGCACTCCACCGACGTGTGATTTACCTCTCAAGGGAGATACTATTGTTGGCAACGATGTATGGATTGGTCAAAACGTAACCATTATGCCCGGTGTCCACATTGGAGATGGGGCAATCATTGGTGCTAATTCTGTCGTTGCAACTGATATCCCTGCTTACAGCATTGCTGTTGGCAATCCCTGTAAGGTTAAGAAAATGCGATTTGATGTTAAACTGGTAGAATACCTTTTGTCTCTGAAATGGTGGGATTGGCCCTCCGAGAAGATTTTTTCCAACCTTGATGCTCTGACAAGTGCAGATTTATCAAGAATTAAAGATATAATTTAACTAAAATTCCAGTTTATGTGCGGATACCCTTATACGGGTGTCCGCTTTTTTTCTTAGTGCCTAACCTTTTCAGTTAGGAACGTCTCACACTTTTGCCCGAGCCGCATTCCGCGATGATGAGCGCCGTTTTCTTGCGGTCAAGCTGCCGCTTGACGGCCTCTGCCACCGCGAGCTGGGCATCATAGAGGGAATAACCGGCCCGCTGCGTGATAAAGTCATTGATGGACAGCACTTCATCCGAGAGCGGCTCGCTGGCGGGATCAAAGAGCGGCATAAACTGATTGCGGATGCGGTCCGCGACGGTCACGCCGAAGGTATTGAGATACCCTGTGACATTGCTGACCTCATCAAAGCCGTCCGGCGCACCGGGAACCGCGCTGGGGATCTGAATAAGCCCTGCCTTCAGCCCTTCCTCCAGCACCTCAATGACATTCCCATCCTCTACTGCCAGCTCCAGCACCCATGCGTCGATCCGCTCCTTTTGCGAGATGACCTCCAACTGTCGGAGATCGCCGCGGCTTTCGAGTGCGGCGAGCACATAGTCCTGAAACGCGGGAATGAGCGGCGCTGCCGTTTTGTGATCCAGCTCCTCGAAAAGACGTGTTCGGTCTCCCTCGGGGCAGAAGATATAGCACTTTCGCGGCTGCTCCGATTTTTCAAGCGTTCGTTCCTCGCCGTCGTCCTGTCGACGGCTTTCCTCCTGTGCGTCGTCGCTCGCCATGAGTGTTGCCACGGCATACACACCGTCGTGAGTCAGCTGCCGCCGATACCCTTTCAGAGAGCTTTGCAGCAGCCGCACCGTATCGTTTTGGGTGGCCTCTATGGTCGCACCGCCGTAGATGGCGTCTGCCATAGCCCGAACCATCTCGGGGTATCCGCCGAAGCGGATCGCACTGATCACGCCTCCTTTTTCGTTGTGATCGAGCACTATCGTATCAGCATAGACGGATAACCGTACCTGCGCTGACGGATCGTAGTAGCTCAGCTCGATCAGCTTGCTATTTGACATTCATTTGCTTGCTCCTTTCGATTTTGAGACAAAAAAGACCGCAATCGCCCCTATGAGCAATTACGGTTTCGTTCTTGTCCTTTATTTGATTCCAGTTCTTTTGAGTTTGGCAGAGGGCGCACTGCCCCCCTTTCTGTCGCCGTTCCTCCCTAACTTACTCCGCCCTAACTTACTTCGCCCTGAAATACAGCCTCATTCTACCACCCTGTCGCTCGACTGTATAGTTGGAGTTTTTCCATAGTTGATACAGCATAAGAATCAGTAATCTCAAATCGCTTAGCTCGGGACACTATACTCTTTTGTCGCAGAATAAGCTATTTCGTGGTTTCTCTTATCAAAAAGAAGACTATGAAGTTCGCCCAATCCGTAAGAAATAAGAGCAACTATCATTCCCGGCACATCTTCTGGCGTGGGAAAACGTCCCTCAATGACAAATGAATCAGCCCATGGTTCGTCCAAATCCCGACCAGTTATTGAGTTCTCTACAAGCGAAGGTAGGTCGAGCAGCTTTTTTAGTTCGAATTCATCATATAAGTACTTACTCCTGGCCATATTAGCATTGAACTCTGCTTTTGATAAAGCGGTATTAGAGTGGTAATAGACAAAATATCCTCCGCCCCAATATACCTCCTTAAAGGATGTTAGATGGCGGCCAGTATTAAGTAATGTATCAAGCTGATTATTTGCTCTTGCTACGGCCTTAGAAGCGGTATATAGACTGCTGTCAAAAACATTTTTGCTTCGCTCTGAAACTGTAGCCATTTTCCCAGAGATGAATTGGTACGCAGATTCAACACAGGAGAGTTTTACAAAGTAGTTTCCAGACGGAGACTGCAACAAGCTAATGTACCGTGTTTCAGAGAGTGCGGAGTATTTTGATTTTCTAGTTACAGATAGAACGTGAGATGTATTGCGATAGTTAGCACGCTGAATAATATTAAAGGTAGTATTCTCGTGCCTGAGTAGGTTTAATGCTTCATCGAGATGCATATATGTTGCAGAACCTGCTGAACTTGCAATATCTCTTCCAATAATAGCTGTGGTAATATCCCTTCCATTGAATTTAATCAGTCCCAAAGGATCAACCCATTTATTCGGATTATTTACCACATACAGGTACTGCACCATGCTGATGGGGGTGGTGATGGAACCCTTCACCGGATCTACGGCCGCAAACCGCTTATTCTCCGCATCGTACATTCTTGCCTTTGCGTAGAACTGGTTCAGAACATCATCATACTCATGCGTTGCGTAGGTAATCTCCGGCAGCAGTCGGCGGAAGCCGCCGTCCACGGTGATGTCCGTGTACCGGCGCACCTCGCCCCAATCGGTGTAGTCTGCCCGTGCGGTCACACGGCCATACTGATCGGAGAGATTCACCACGCTGCCAAGGCGATCGGTGTGGACATAGGCCATATTGACGCATTTCTTGATGCTCTGACCCCACCAGTTGCTGCCTTCGCCAATCGTCATGACCTGCAGCTTGTCCAAACCGTAGGTGTAGAAGAAATCATAGCCGTCCTGCTCGGACTTCATCAGCACCCGCTGGTCGATGTCCAGTCTGGTATAGTCAATGACATAATCCGTCTTGACCACTTCCGGCTTTTCGATGCCGGTCTCCACGCTGGGCGTCTGGCAGTGGAAGTCCGTATAGCCGTGGGTATTGTCCTTCAGGATCAGCTCCGTGCCGACGCGGACGCCGAGGCCGTTGAAGGTGTACGCACTGACCTCGCCGGCTTTGTTGGTGCCCTGCACCATGCGGTTCGTCTCGTCATAGAGATAGGTCGCAACGGTGATATTCTTGGGTGCGGTGGTGGTAGGTGAACAAATCTCTTCTTCCTTCACCAGATTGCCGCGCTTATCGTAGGTATAGCCGTAGTCATAGATGCGGGTGAGCTTCTGCTCATAGCCGCACACATGCTTGCTCACCATCTGGTTGAGGTCGTTGTACTGGTAGGTATCCTCTTCACCCTTGGTCGGACCGCTCTGCTTCAGCAGATTGCCCAGCGTATCGTAGGTGTAGCTATAAGCGAGGGTATCGTAGGGATAGACCTCCAGCTTGCGGGTGCTGCCGGTGAGCCGGTTCAGCGCGTCATAGGTAAAGGCTGTGCGGCTCTTGAGATTTTCCGTAGCGTCGCTGTCCCGCTGGAACTCCGTCAGCACATTGCCCTCGACGTCGTAGGTGTACTCATACTTGACCTTGGGCGTTTTGTTGTAGAGCTGGAAGGGATCGGTGTCCACCGTCTTGAGGAGGTTGCCCTCCGCGTCATAGGTATACTGCTCGATCCAGCCGTTGGGATAGGTCAGCTTGACAGGGCGGTTGGCATCATCGTAGACATAGGCATAGGTGCCGTCATCCGCGTCAATGACGCTGGTAAGGTTATACACCGCATCGTAGAAGCTGCGGGTCTTGCTGCCGTCCGGATAGGTAATGCCGGTCTGATTGCCCACGGCGTCATAGGTGTAGGAAACCGTATTGCCCTTGTGGTCGGTCATCTTCTGGAGGCGGCCAAGCAGATCAAGTTCAAAGGTGTTTGTGCCGGTCCAGTCGTTCATCTGCACCAACTCGCCGACCTTGTTGTACTGATAGGTGACTTCTTTTGCTCCATTATAATTGATTTTCTGGACCAAATCAAGGGCAGTATAGGAGTACTGCGTTACATAGCCATCGGCGTCGATCTTGGAGATCATGTTCCCATTGCCGTCGTAGACATAGATGGTGCTGTCGCCAAGCGCATTGATCTCGCGTGTGACGAGATTGCGGCCATCATACTCGTAGAGAGTGATCTCGTGGGAGTCAACGCCGTTGAGGGCATCCACACGGTGGAGGTCGGTGGAAATGAGCTGGTCATTCTTATTGTAGGTAAATACGGACTCCGTACCCAGTGCATCGATGGTCTTTACAATGTTTCCATTGCCATCATAGACATACCGGGTGGCATTGCCGTTGCGGTCCTTGACCTGCACGATGCGGTCTGTGGCATCATAGGTGAAGAACTGCGTATTGCCACGGCGGTCTTTCACGCTGGTAACCCGATTCAGGGCATCATAGGTATAGGCCACGGTGCCGGCAGCATCCGTCATGGAGGTGAGGTTGCCATTGGCATCGTAGGAATAGCTGGTCACAACACCCCTGGCATTGGTCTCGCTCTTGACATTGCCTGCCAGATCATAGGTAAATGTGGTCGCATTGCCCTTGGCATCGGTAACCTTGATGACCCGATCCCTGCTGTCGTACTCAAAGCCGGTAACATTACCCAGAGCATCCGTCATGGAGATCAGGCGCCCATCCGCGTCATAGCTGTAGAAGGTCTCTGCACCTTCCTCGTTAACTGCCTTGATCATGCGGCCATCTGCATCATAGGTGTTGTATGCGGTATTGCCTTCGGCGTTGGTGCTGGAGATTGCTCGGTTCAGTCCATCGTAGGTATAGCGGGTGGTATTGCCGTTACCGTCAGTAGAGGAAACCGTATTTCCCTCATTGTCATACTGGAAGGAGAAGGTATAGCCCTCCGCGTTGGTATAACTGGCAAGACGATCCAGCGCATCATAGACATAAGTAGTGGCATTTCCTTCGGCATCGACTGCCTTGACAATGTTCCCGTTATGATCGTACTCCGCGCGGGTCACGCCGCCATTGGCGTCCGTAACGGCAACAGCGCGGCCAAGGGCATCATAGGAATAGCCGGTCGTATTGCCGTTGGCGTCTGTAACAGAAGCAATATTGCCGACTTTGTCATAGGTGTATGCGGTCACACCACCCATGGCATCCGTCACAGAAGTCACATTGCCGACAGCGTCATAGGCGTATGCCGTTTTGCCGCCCATGGCATCCGTCATCTCGATCAGTCTGCCGTTGGCATCGTAGACATAGGAGCTCACACCGCCCAGTTCATCGGTGGCAGTCAGCACCTGACCGTTGGCATCATAGGTGTAGGCAACAAAGCCGCCATCCGCATAGGTAATCTTCGTGGCGCGACCCAGCACATCATATTCGTAGCCGGTCACGTGGCCCAGTGCATCCGCCGAGGATATCTGACGCCCCAGCGCGTCATAAGTGCTGGAAGTCTCCGCGCCCATGGCAGAGGTGGTCTTGGTCATCTGACCGTTAGCGTCATAGGTGTAGGAGGTCGTGCTGCCCTCAGCATCTTCCATGCGGATCAAACGGTTCTCCGCGTCGTAAGCATAGCGGGTGGTGTGGCCGTTGCGATCCGTAGTGGCGGTCAGATTACCGTTGGCATCGTATTCGCTGACGGTGCTCTTGCCGAGTGCATCGGTGATCTTTGTGAGATTGCCGACGCCGTCGTAGGCGTAGGTCGTGGTATTGCCGTTGGCATCCGTGCCGGAAACAGTCCGCCCAACGCTGTTGTAGCTGTTGGAGCGAATGCCGCCCGTTGGATCGGTCGTGGATAGTAGCTGACCGTTTTTGTTGTAGGTATAGCGCCAAGTGTTGCCGCGTGCATCTGTCATGGATACCATGCGGCCCTCGGCATCGTAGGTATACCGAGTAATGCTGCCGTTGGCATCCGTAGTGGTGGCGAGATTCCCGCTTGAATCGTAGGTGTAAGAGGTCGTGTTGCCCAACGGATCGGTAGCCGCTACAACATTGTTTTGCGTATCACGAATATAAGTCGTGATATTTCCCATGCAATCGCTCTCGCTGGCTGTAAAGCCGTTGCCGTCCACTGTATAGGTCTGAATATTGCCATCCGCACCGATGATTTTGACCAGCTTGCCTGCGGTGGTGTATTCATACGAGGTCTCATTGCCGGCTGCGTCGGTTACGGAGATAAGGCGGCCCTGCTCATCATAGGCATATGCAGTAATATGACCGAGTGCGTCTGTCATAGAGATGAAGTTGCCTTGCTTGTCGTAGACATAAGAGGTCTGTGCACCCAGAGCATCTGTTACGGAAAGAAGATTACCAGAGGCATCGTAGATGTAGTTGGTCGTGTTGCCGCGACCATCCGTGAAAGAAGAAAGCTGCGCGTTGGTATCATAGGCATAGCTTGTCTCAATGCCGTTGCGATCCCGCATCCAGATAATTTGATTGAAAGCGTTGTAGCGGTAGGACTCAAGTGTGCCGTCCGGATAGATAATCTGTGTGCAGTTGCCGGAATCGTCGTAGGTATAGCGGGTCGTGTTGCCTTCACGATCTGTTTCGCTTACGCGCTGGTTCAGCTCATCGTAGGTAATATGCTTGGAGCCTTCGCTGTTTGTGCTTTCGATGATACGGCCCTGTTCATCGTAGAGAATGGAAAGATAATAGCCATTTTCCCCAGTACAGGTATTTCGATGTGCATTTTCATCATAAGAAAAGCGGAAGGTTCCCTGGCCGGTGATGAATTGTTCGACGACGCGCCCCGTGGCATCGTAGTCGTTGGTCAGATAGACTTCGCCCCTGAAGTTTTCAATGCGTTCGAGTAGACCGCTTCCGTAGGTATAGCGCAGACTGTCACCATCCGGATTTTCGACGGCGGTAAGAAGCTCACCATCATAGGAGAGAGTGATGCTGCGGCCGGTGGAGTCCGTTACACGCGTCACATGTTCACCAGAGTAGGTGAAAGTGAGCGTTCCAGCGTCTCCTGTGACAGAGGAGATGAGATCACCATTGTAGGCATATACGATTTGCTCGCCGTCCAGAGAGGAGATACTGCGGATCTTCTGGCTGACAGAATTGTCGTTGCGGTCAAAGATATAAGTCGTGCCATCACGGTGGCGAATGACATAAGAGGTATCCGTTACATCAAGGCTGAAGGCAGAGCCTGCCTTAGCACGATAGCTGCCATCCGGCATCATGGAGAAATATACATGCCGGTTGTGCGGCATAAAGAAGTCTGCATAGAGCAGGTCAACATTCAGCTCGTAGGAGTAGTTCGTTGTGAAGCCGTTGCCGAAGTGATGATCCTGTTCAAATGCGGTAGATTCGTAGTAACGAGTAAAGGGGAGGTCATGCCTTCCATACAGGGAAAGGTCGGTGTAGTTCCAACTAAAGCTGCCAGTGAGCAGATTGACTGGGTCGCCGGGCCATTCATAGTAGAGGCCGTTATACTCGTCCGGATTCAGCAGTAGACTGTCAGGGTCTGTATTTGCGACCACCTGAAATGCGAGGAATGTATTGAAGATGGCAGTACGCTCATGGTTTGGCTGGAAGACGATGACATAGTACGCGCCGTTCTCCCATGCCATAGGATGAGGAAGACCGTTTTCATCTACAAGGCTGCCGTCCCAGAACATGAAGTTAAGGATGATGTCGTTTGTGATCGGCCCGGCGTCGAGTGCGGTAATGCCGTAGGGATCTTCCGGCGCGGTAAAGCGGACACCGTCATAATAGGAAATCTCAAGATCCTCCGACACGCCTGCTGCACCCTCTGCAGGAGTGATGATTGTTCCAGCGTCGGGAGAGGTTTCATAAATGCTGCTGGCTTCAGACACGATGTCATTCGTGAGCGCTGTGTCAGATGCGGTCTCATATGCGTTTTCGCCTGCGAGCGCAAGCGTACCGACATTACTATCGCCGGGTTCCTCGGGCGGCATGTAGGGCAGACCGTCGCGGCCAAAGATGTTGGCATTTCGGATGACTTCCTCAAGTGCGTCCTCATAATGCCAGGTATCCAATTCGGCGCGGTCAAAGCCCTGCGCGAGTTGGACCACGTCGCTCGCCTGAGCGCTTGGTGGATCGATGTTGTTCAGGAAACGCTTGGCGGAGAGGTAGACGGGGTGTTCGATTTCTTCTCCGCTGATGGGGTCGATTGTGCTGGGAATTAGGGGGATGAGGAAATCCTCCAAGGCATCCGGGTCGTCATCGCGGGGCACGAGCGGGATCTGTCCATCCTCCAACCGCTCGGTATCGAGCTTATAGAGCTTTAGATCACCAGTTTGATTGCGGTCAATGGCAAAGGTCAGCAGCGTCCACTCCAGCTTGCCAGACGTTGACGGCAAAGTACCCGTACCATCCTGAATGGTAATGGGCGTTTGGAAGTAATTGATGCTGTCCTTGTACTGATAGGTAGAGATGGGACGGCGGTTGACAGCGCTGTGCAGAAGCATATTTTTGAAGCGGCTGTCTTGGTCGTCCGTGCCGGGTATTGCGGCAAGGGCCGATACCGGGAGCAAGGTGAGTATTAGGGCGAGGGTAAGTAGCCATGCGGTGAGTTTCTTTGCTCTTCTCATGAGGTTATCCTCCCAACCATAATATTTATATTTGATAAAGTGAAGCGCGTCGGATGCGACTGCGGCAGCTTGATATGTACTCCTCCTTACCAGCTGAGATTTGCAGATATGATTCCGGCAGCGTCGATAGAGATGCCTATCGAAACAGGGCAATCAGAAAGGATATCTTTTATGTTATGAATTATCAGGAGACAGGCACACTTTAAAGGCTTGCGTTTTGAAATCTCTTAGCGCTTGTATTGGGAAGGTACAGATTGGCTGATAGGTAATGTGGGCGTTTTCGTGGTGGGGGTGCATTCCTACTAATATCGTGTAATAAGAGGCGAAAACTGTTGCGGTAAAAGCATGAAAAAGGGGAGAACCTTACGTAGCCAAGAAACATAAGGAATCCAAAATCCTGATAATGGTGTGCTATGGATATTAGTTCTCCTGAGAGGACTGATTTTTTATAAGGGCATGGATGTACAAATGAGCTGGTAAGCAACGCTTATCAGCTCATTTGCAAAAACAGAAGGAAAGATTATTCGGGGTAGTCTCCCCAAATTTTGTAGTAGCAATCCCAGCAGTAAATCTTACCGTCAGGCCCTTTGAAGCCTTGACACGGCGTACCGCAGCAGGCGCATCTAGTTTCTCCGTTATGTCCCATAGATTGTACCTCGTATACTAATAAGTTTAAAAGAACCTTTAGGGGCAGGTTTTGCTAATTGAAGGTCCATCAAAAGTAACACCATTAATGTTACCGCTTACTGTGAGCGTATATTTTTGCCCACTTACTACGTTATGTGTTCCACTCAGAATCAAGCGAGAAGTTGACGAACCAGACCATGAATCAATCAACGTATTGCCGCACCAAAGATCCATGGTCGCATCAATTACCTTACCACTGTCCGTAATGACCACTTCACATGTGGCTGTTGAGCCGGAAAAAGTAAGTGTAGGAACGACCCGAATTGCACGAAATGTTGCGTTTGCTGTCATGATCATCATGAAAAGAACAAGCAGCAGAGCAGTCAACCGCTTTCTCGTAAAAAACACCTCCTTTCATTGTTCCTAATTTCTAAAACGATGAAAGGAGGCTTTTTTGGACAAGAAACATTAATTCGTAATAGTAACTAAATAAATGCTTTCCGCTATATGCAAGATAACGTCTTTGCTCAGGTTGCTGTCTATGGCACAGAAAACTCCTGCTTCAGTATCGATCCAGAGTAAGTTGTTGGATTCTGAGTCACTGGAAGCTGCGTAAAAATCTGCGATTATGCCATTGACAAGGACATGTTCTGGTTGTTGGTCAGTAAAAAGCTTTGCTTGAACTTCACTAGATAGACGATAGTAGTCGAATATTACGATTTCTCCGGTGCTGGAATTTTGATAAAGGGCGCTATATACTGTTTCATTTTCATAAATATCTGGCTCGCCAAATCCATCCGGTAGCCATGTCAGTTCATAATGAGGCAAGTCTTTTGCCGCGGAACTTGGCATAATGCGGTATACAATACTATGCTCATATACCTCTTTGATCCAGTCAAGGAATGCAGCTCTTGCCTCTGTGTCAACTGCCAAATACATACTGCCGATGAGAATGGCTGCGAGGAATATGGAGGCGATGCGCTGTATCGCCTTATAGAAATAGGGATGCTTTGCGCGGTGAAAAAGCTTCCTGATTTTCTTTTCAAATAAATCAGAAGGTTCATACTGCTGCGCAGGATCGTAGTCAGAAGTGATAGTATGTGCAAACAGTTCGCTTGACCGAGCGGCAGAAGAACGGAGCATTTCGTCTGTGATCATAGCTTACAGTCCTCATTCTCATATAATGTCTCCAGCTTCTTCCGGGCACGCTGATCTGCTTTGATTGCTGCGGCAAGGGTCATATTCAGCATAGGTGCTATTTCACGAAGACTATACCCGTGATAATATTTCAGCCATATTACTTGGCGCTGTTTTGCTGGAAGCTTTAGGATAAGTTCGGAGAGCGTGTCTTCATTCTCTGTATGTACAGGTATGCCGTACGCAATGGCATCCAGAGGAATTTCCTGATGCCGTTTTCTGCTTCGGAGAATGTCGATTGCTCTATTCTCAACTATAGTAACGACAAACGATTTCGTTTTTGGACACACAGGCTCGGATATTTTAATGATGTTTTCTGCAATCTTAACAAAAGCATAATGTACTGCGTCCTCGGCATCCTGCTCGTGCGTCAGGACTTTGAATGCGGCGTGGAACATCAGACCGCGGTATGCCTCATAGATTTGCTCAAACGTTGATTTGTCTTCGTCGGTTTCTATGATTTGCAGATATATCAGCATGGTAAATCCTCTTTCTGACGTAACAGCTTATTATTAAATCATAATAAAAAAGCCGCTGTTTGTCTACTGCTTCTTGCCCTGCGAGAGTGTATTATATATTGGAAAGATGTCGGCTGCACATGGAATAAAGAAAGATTGTCCGGCAATGATCAGTTGCATTGCCGGACAGTAATAAAGGTGCGAGAAAAAATTAGGGGGCGGCGGGTCCTTTGGCGATAATAAATGCTCGCATGGTTTCAATGGACCCGCGGAGCTGCTCATCTGTAAAGCGCGGGTTGTGTGTGTTTTCAGGATGATGGATTTGATGGCGTATGTATTCAGTTTCGGGGATGCGTTCTACTTTCAAGCTACCATCCTTTGCGATTCTTGTATATTCCACCGTAGGCTTACCATCAAGGTAATCTTTGAGCCACTTCATTTCTTCAATATAGCCATATAGCTCGTTGTGATAGCCCTCGGAGATTTCTGAAAATGCAAGATAGTTTACCTCGTTGAGCGATAAGAAAGGAAGCTGACGAGGGGCTACATTCTCGATGACCTTTTGTCCTTCGAGCATTCGGATGAGACGGATGTTATTGAACGCTAATGCTCTTACGATTGTTGCGCTATGGGTGGTAATGATGACTTGAACATTCGCGTGCTTCGCCAACTCCGAAAGAGCTTGAATGAGCCTCTTTTGGTTTTCAGAATGCTGTGAGGTTTCGGGCTCCTCGATGGCATAGATGACACTTGAGGTCTGCGCTTCGGTTTGTCTGCGCTCAACTTCCGCGCGGAAGAAATTTAATAGGATTAGGCGCTTTGTTCCGCTGCCACGCTTGTTAATGGGGATACTTTCGTCACCAGCGATAGAGACACTTTTGAATACATCAGCCCATTTTAGGGCATCTGCAGAAGGAATAATGGGTGAAAGGGTGTTGGCAACATCGGGATTCATTTCCCGTAACTTTTCCAATGTGCGAGAGGCAACATCTTGAAGTTTTGTTTCTACTGTAGCGGCGACTTCGTCAAGTGTGCTCCGAAGCGCCTCATCGCAAAGAATTTCTTTCACAGCTTCGCGGAGAGGGTCTTGAACCTCGCTGTCTGTGTCGCTATTTTTTCGATCAGACTGAAACAGTGAATACAGAGGTAGTGACTTTTGGAGCTTGTCCCAAATTGATTTGGTGTCGCCTTTTGTTACATCAATTTCAACTGGCTCTATGCGCAGATCCTCAGCGTAATACTGCCAAATAGCAGTACGCATAGAGGCATTCCGCGCATAGTCATCACAAGGGATAGACTTAGCTTTAATTAGCTTTTTCAGGTCGCTATCTTTTTTGGAAAGAAGATCACAGCAATCGGGATTCGTTGGATGCATAGCGCAGATGGAGATCTTCGGACTACCACCATTGGGAAATCTTTTGGTGATTTCTAGTAATCCGTCCTTGTTGAGTAGGTGTTCATCTTGAAGAGTGGTTTCATTTGTCGCGTCGATAATGATTGTTGCAGGAAGATTGCAGAAGCAGACACTGATGGAGATATCTGTCTTATCTCCAGCGCGCTCACTAACATTCACATCATTCTTATCGAGCTTGACAAGGCCCTTTCCGTCGTAAAAAAATATATCTAATGCTTCCAAGACGGTAGACTTTCCGATGTCATTTCTTCCAACAAATGCTGTGAAGTCGTCAAAATGAATAGTGGTTTCAGCAGCATAGCTGCGAAAGTTCTTGATTGTTATACTTTTGATTTTCATGGCAATCTCCTGTAAATAAAGTAAAGGATGCGATTGAACTCATGCCTGAAAAATAGCAACCGCCTGTATCATCAATTATCTTTCTGCTTTTATTATTTGGCATAATGGTCCCTTCTAAAATTAAATGTAGAGAATGCGTCTATGGTGTACTGCGCTGAAACTACTCTTCATACTTGCTATGATCACCTAAGGCGCGGTGCTGTGCTATTTCGTTTCTCAATACGCTTTCCGCCATTTTATTCAGCATAATTGTGTTGAAGCCGTCATGCACTCCACCACCTCCCGTTTCAACTGAACCGCCGCCAATATTGGATAGCGATGCCATGAGTTTTGCGCCCCCTTTCAGAGCTTCCATGGGTGTTCCGGTAGACGCGGTATCCTTTTCTAAGCCCTCCTGTATTTTTTTGCTTGTCTCGGTGTATATGTCGCTTGCGGCTTGTGTGGGAATACCTATTTGCTTAGGCGAAGGGACTATAGACTTTTGTATCAAAGGGACTGCTGGTTTTGCGAATTTCATTTTACAACACCTCGTTTATTCACCGCCTGATGACAGATGTTTGCGCTTGCGGCATAGCTGTGATATAAGGAATATCGTGAAAACGACGGCTTAGCGATTAGTGAAAAATCATCCGGCGCATAGATTGGGACGTATATCTCTCTAATCGTTATATGTGCTGGGGGTCGAAAAATGTTGCATTATCTGGAAAAATTTTTAGAAACAGCATTTTAGCTAAAATGAGAAGGATAGAATGGTGCAAAAAATACGAAAGAGGGAAGGCAATTTACGGGAACAGGAGTAGATGGACATCGGTATAGATTTGAGGTCATATATAATTTGCTATCTTCAAAATTGATTTTACAAACATGGTTTTGGAGTTAAGTCTATATTTGCAGATGCTGCGCTTTATGCACTGAATCATTACTTTAGTTGAAGGTCGTATAAAATTATTTGGAGAAGCTGTCCAAAGTGGCAGGGGGCTTGTCGTAATAAATTGTAGAAGAAAAGATTACAAGAAATGGTAACGAAGGAAGGTGATGCCGATGCAGCATTCATGAACGTATCAAAGCGCTGAAGACTAACAATACTGTCTATTAACGAAAGGAGTTCCAAAATGAAAAAAGCAATCAGCTTAATTCTCGCAGTTGCAATGTGCTTATTGATGTGCGTACAGGCATTTGCTATAGAGAACATTGGTGCAAGCACAAAAAGTGCACCTGAGATGACAGGAATTCTGAGAGGTGATGATGGTAGAGAATATTCAATTGTAGGAAAGCTCGTATCAGTAGCTCCGATGAGCCAAGTTGCTAACAATGTTAGTAGCGCAACTTATCGATATGATTTACCGATATCACCGCAAGCGAATAGCTCACTGACCGAAAGCGATCATGACGGTGCTCTCGCATCAACTGTCTATTTGACTATTCACTACACTCATAAAAATACGCCGACAGAGTACCTTTTAACTCGTGTGTCCGGATACTGGGAAATTTCTGATCCAAGCGTATCAGTTGATTCTGCAACACTATCCTATGGATGCTCTGGAGCATACCCCCGCCCTACTACGCAGAGCGTCATGGATGCTTCTGTTAGCAACTATTTTAATATCAGTACTGGTTTTACAAATTATGTAGCATCCGTTTCGAACGGAACTATGGGGGCAACTATGACTGTAAATTACTTAATGGGAACGTCCAGAAGATGGTCATTCACTATAACTAATAATCTTTTTAATAATGTAATGTAAATGACTTGGAGTTCAAGAAATAAAGAAGGGGAACATACGATGAAGAGAGATGTAGCCCGTTGGCTATGCGGACTTATTATTTTGCTATCAATTGGACTGGGAATGTATGTTCATTTTGTGCTTTGGCCCCTGCACTCGCAGGCGTACCAAATTACCTATTGGGAACTCATACATATTTGGGGGAGCAGGCCGGCGTTTTGGCTCTGTATTGGAATTATTGGAGCCTCATCTCTTTTCCGCGTTCAGGTTAACTATAAAGTAGCAAATATTTGCCTGTGGATTGGTAGTGCTACTGTAGCCTTGTATTGTGGAATGCTCATATTTTACTTTACAGGGAATAGTGTAAATTCTATGGTATGGATTTCAAAAAGCACGGGCCTATTTATCATTCCTGGCATATTGATAGGGGCATCTCTCACCAAGCAGGTGTAAAATCCGTATGTGTAAAGTGCTTGTCACCAAGGGCTTTATATTTATGTGCTTGCTGTTACTCGAATGGATGTCAGCAACGTGGTGGGGCATAGCGCGGGGCAATGTCAGGGCGGAGTTCCCATTCGGAAATGTTCTCACCACGTGAATCCTGCAGCGGGTATCACGGTTTGGCCGTTCAATCACGCTGCTGGTGCGGATGCACGGCCAGTGTTCTACAGTATTACAATAATTCTGGAAAGAAGCCCGGCATCCGGCTGGGCTTCTTTCCGTCTCATGTGTGCCTATGTCCGGATAGGTTTTATATGCGCGAAAGAAATGCTGCGTCCTGCTTTTCAGGATGCAGCGTTTCTTTGTGAATTTGATGAGACTAACCGCAATGATAGCGTGCGATTCAACCATTGGGCGACAAACTGCTTCTCAACGCGGTTGATGTCAAACCGATATTTGTCGACACTCTCAGTTTGCCCCTTTTGCCGACTATCCGGTTTCGCGACAATCATGGCGTGGAGATCTGCAAATTAGGAAATATAAATTGCTTGTGACGCACGACGAATCATAGCGTCCACGTCCTTTTGACGAAGAGCCTAGGCAACATCTGACGCGGTTATTGTACGTCCAATTCTTTCTGAGACCGCAATAGCAAATTGTGTGGCGCTCATAGTGTAGGATTCTGTCCAATAATAAACAGAATGTTCAGCTCCGTAATACCAAGCAAAGGCAGCCATGAGAACTGTCCTCCTTCCTTGATAAGATTGAGTGAACTGCATATGTGAACATATACGTGGGAGAAACTGACGCTGTCACCCGTGCATAATCGTGGTCCAAAGCAGTAGACTCCAAAATGTATGTGTGCCAAGTGTCGAGAAAAGTTTCAAAAAGAGTATATTTTTGAATTTGGTCGAGTCGCCAGAGAACAGATATACATATCAAATATAGCAAAGAGCCGCATCCTTGTTGCGCCATCAGGCAACAGAGGAGCGGCTTTTCATATTTGTCAGCGGAGGAGCCATAATAGAGCCATCGGCAGGAGGCACCTATTAGCGAAATAACGCTAAAATTTTCAAAAATTGGCGTTTTATCGCTAAGTGCGGGGGTTTCTGTTGTTAGAATGAACCTGCTAATATTGAGTGGGAGGAGGGAGTTCGTATTACGCTGACGAATTTGATCGCAGACCGTATCAACCAACTGCGAAAGGCCAGAAAGCTTTCGGTAAATAAGCTTGCGGATATAAGCGGACTGCCCTACTCGACGGTCAACAGCATTCTGCGAGGAAAATCGAAGACTCCGAATCTTGGGACGATATTTCGTATCTCTTCGGCGCTCAATATGACAATCGTGGAATTCCTTGACGTGCCGGAGATATTGGAGTATTCTTTTGACGATATGGAAGATACTGACGAGGATAATGCGCTGAAGGAGGGAGATTCATAATGGGAGACTATGCCCAAAATGATTTCGACGCCCTATACCGCAATAGATATGATTACCTGCTGCGCTTGGCCTATCGGTCTACTAAGAATTATCACGATTCCGAGGACCTGGTAGACGAAGCGTTTGTTGTTTATTTGCAAAAGTCCGCTACCATACATATCAGCAATCCGAATGCGTACTTGGTAAAAGTCCTGTCAAACCTGATATGCAACTACCAAAGGCTGAAGATACATGACAATATTCCGTTGAGCAGCATATTGGAGAATGAGCTTGGCGTGGATGGGCTGAAAAGAGGATTGGCAGATGCTCTTCCGAGTGGGCTACTGCCGTGGGAACGCGAGATACTGCTGATGCGGTTTGAGGAAGAACTCCCGTATGCTGAGATTGCGGAGCGGCTACAACTCAAAGAGGTGAGTTGCCGCGCAAGACTGGTGAGAGCTAAAGCGCATTTTGCGGAGCTCAGGCAGGAAGAAAAATAATTATGATGACAGCAACATTTTGCCGGGGTATAGACACATTACCAGTAAGGGGGTGCCAAAGTGTTAAAGATGTTTAGAGGTCGTGAGAACGGCTCGCGTGGTGGAGCCTGCCGTGATAGCGCTCAAATTTCAAGGCATCTTGAGAAATCGGATACCGAGGCTTTACTTGATGAACTGATGGAGCTGACCGAAGCGGCGGCCAATGGCGATGTGGACCTCGAGATAATCGACGCGTACCTGAATGCGCTGGACGAGAAGGACCCACTGCCATTTGAGATCGATACCGAAGCGGCACTGACAGATTTTCACAATAAGCACGGACTGCTGATAAAGGAATCACGCGCAACCCACCGGAGACATTTGAAAACCAAGCGGACTGCTTCAAAAATCGCCGCTGCTATTGCCATTGTGTGTGTGACAAGCTCGCTGGTTGCGGAGGCGTGCGGGATAGATGTATTTGGCACGATCGCGCGATGGACGAGCGAAGTATTTCATTTTGGACAGAACGAAACGCCGTATGCCGAGGTGGGTAACTACCCGATCGAAATCGGGGAGACGAAAGAATACGATACCATTCAGGATGCGGTAGATGCGCTGGAGATTACTGACCCGCTGATGCCGACTTGGGTGCCGGAACGATATGAGCCCCCTAATGTTAGCGTGCATAGAGAGGCATCTGGTGTAAGCATTCACGTAACTTACAAATCGGAAGACAATTCTTTGAAGTTTCAGTATAGAGAAACGTCGCGGGCGGACCAACAGCTTATTGAAAAGGACTCAGCTATGGAGCATAGCTATCTTGCAGGAAATACTCGGCATTATATAATTGCTGATAAGACTGAAACAAAAATCCTGTGGGCTAATGGGGACTTTGAGTGCAGAGCAAGCGGAAATATTTCAGAGCAGGAAGCAAGGGAAATCATAAAATCAATTTATGTAGAGGGTTAACATGAAACTGAAGAAAATTTCTTTGATTTGCCTTGTGAGCATAATGCTTATTTTGCAATGCAGTGTAATTGCCTCAGCACGGTCAAGCGATTATCTGGACGCATATGGTGTCTATTTGACACCACAAAGCGGTGGAAAAATTGTATTTACCGCGGATGTAAACGCACTGAGAGATATGACGAAGGTGGGGGTAACAAGGCTTCATTTGTATGAATCGAAAAACGGTGAAGATTTTTACTTAAAAAAGAGCTATTTTTATGAGGACTATCCTATTATGATGAGTTCTGGCTTGTACTATTACAAGGATATTATTACCTACAATGGAACACCTGGATATAAGTATTACGCCATAGCGTATTGCTATGCCAGCGATAGCACGGGGTACGATGAAAAGCCATATACAACGGCTATCAAAACTGCGATCCGGTAACCGATTTCAAACAGAGTAGGGTAAGACTATTATTTAAGAAACGCGCAGACAGTCGGTAACGACAGCCTGCGCGCTTTTCTGCACTGAATAGACTATCAACTTGCGTTCGCTGCCGGGGACCTCCGTTGTTCATTCTGAATTGTCGAAACAAAAAATAGATATTTAGGAGGAACTACAATGCGTGAAGACATCAGAATGAAGGTCCTGGACTTGTTAAAGACCTACCCGGACAATATGCGGAAGATTGCGCAGCTCAACTATGAACTGGCGCACCCATCGCAGATATCCGCGACGGAAATGCTGGAGGCGATGGCCTTTAAGAAGGGAAACGGCGAACGCCATTCCGTTGGTGAGGTATCCGATAAGACGCTATACATTGCAATGAACTATCGGAACGAGGCTTTTCGGAAAAACCGTGAAGTGTTTAAGGATTATCATAGCCTGTTGGTTCCATTGGAGCGTGAGACCGAGCGGCTGCGGTATTACATCTCGCTGCTCGATCAGAGACAGGCGGAGGTGATCCGGCTCTATTATTTTGAGCAGGAGTCATGGGACGCGATCTCACAGAAGATGGGGCTTACGCCAAAGCCTCTTCGCCGGCTCCGTGATGCTGGAATTGACCGCCTTGCAGAAATGTATGAGTTTTCCGGTAAGCTCCTGTAATATCGTGGAGGCTGCGTCTACGATTGTCAACCATCTGGCGGGATAATTAGCAGAAGCAAAAGGTGCCCTCCGGCGTTTTCGCGCCGGAGGGCGCTGCGCGCTGTGAGACACGATAAAAGAGACATGAAAAATGCACATGAGTAGGTTCGGAGAAGGCAAACTACTGCTGAAAAGGGCTATTAACGAGAGGCGAATTGTATAGTGCGAAGCAGTCGATAGTGGTGCTATAATGTTATTATCTGCAAAATACGGCAATATTTCAGGAAGGGGATATTTCTGCTTGCTAAATTACATGACGGCTTATTGCATTGCGCTTTAACAGCGTTTATAACGCTTAGATAAATTAAATGTAAAATTGAAATCTGTACTCATAAGTGATAAAATAACAAAAATTGTTAATTGCAGTAAGTAATAGTATACGGGAAGATATAAAGGAGCAATACGATGAAAATACTGTTTTTGCATTTGAGCGATCTTCACTTTCGCAATTCCGCAGATATAAATAAGACAGCTGTAGACGAGATATCGAAGGCTCTTATGCCACGATGCATAGGGTCGGTTAATAAGATAATTGTTCTTGTTACTGGGGATATTGTATACAGTGGGAAAAAGCCTGAATATAGTGCGTTTGTTGAGTTCAAAGCGTTATTGATAGCGGGCTTGAAGGAGAAAGTACTACCAGAAGTATTCGTTGATGTCTTTTTTGTCCCGGGAAATCACGATATTGACTATGCTGAACTCTCGACGGCAGATGATAGGGGACATTATGAGGGATGGCTTAAGCCAGCAAAGAAAACGAAGATTGACTTCAACAAAGAGGTGGCGGCGAGAAAAGCGTTTTATGACTTTGCCCAACAATCGGGAACCTTCGGTCAGATGGAAAGAATGTTCTGTAGGAAAGTGATTGATATTGATGGTTTCACGGTGGAGATTAACCTTTTGAATACATCCTTTTTCTCTTTGCTACACGAAAATGATCAGGGCTTACACTATATGCCGCCTGAGACCATCTCGAAAATTTCTTCTCCAACTGGGGCGATGATGGCAATTGCGCTAATGCACCATTCCCACCAATGGCTTTATGATGGATGCAAACGAGAGGCTGAAAAGGCTCTCCTTGAAAAGAACACGATGATTTTTTGCGGACATGAGCATTACTCTGCAACACAGGAAATTGCATATAATGGGGGTGCACCAGCCCGTGTTTTCTGTGGAGGAAGCCTTTGTAATATGGGGGACTGGTCAGATAGTGAGTTTTTTGCTTGCGTATATGACACAGATCAGGAGAGATTTACGCAGTACCAATTTAGATGGGAGAAAAACAGCGAAATATACTGTCGCAGCCAAGTCGAAGAGGGATATCTGGCATATAAACACTCTACAGATTGCCCTAAAAGACAGAACAGGAAGCATATTGATGCTTTGATAGAAGATAGAAGTATCCATATTTCGGAAAAATTATCGGACTATTATGTTTTCCCAGGATTGAGACATGAAGCGGTAGACCAAGATGATAAGGAAAATGAAATTCAGACCTTAGAGCAATTTTACAAAAGAATTGAGGAAGATAGAAGAATAGAGATTAGTGGTGGGGATTCATCTGGAAAAAGCGCATTATTAAAAATGGTTTTTCAATATTTCCTGCCGAGGAAATATGTCCTGTTGTGCAAAGTGGAGGATATTTCATCGGGGAACAGACGCCGGATTATCAAAAGCATTTTTGAGTACATTTATGGTTCCGATGGTGCTGACTATGCTAAATTTGAACAGGCGGACAAGGATAATAAAATTATTTTGATTGATGACATTCATCTTATAAAATCGCAGCATATTAATGGCTTCCTTGAAGGTATAGAGGACGAGTTTGGATATGTTATTTATACTACTAACAATTTGCTGAAGCTGGATATTCAAGAAAGAATAAAAATGGCGATCGCAAAGGATTCGTATTCATGCTACAGAATTTTGCCTCTTTATCGCGCAAAGCGAAAGGAACTGGTTGAAAAGATAATCCCCTTAAAATACTCAAACCATTCTGAAAAAGAGCGAGGGGATCAGGTGGAAAGGATATGCCATGCCCTTGACCTGCAAAGACGATATATACCGCTTTCACCTGAGATTATTCTACAATTCATTGAACACTATGCAAACTATCAAATGGAATCGGCTCAAAACGATGGTAACATTTTCGGTAAAGTGTTCGAGTCAACGATTACAAGTACCTTGAGCCCACACATGTCAGGAACACTCACAGTAGACAAGGCAATGCTTGTTTTGGGTAAAATAGGATTCTATATCCACACAAAACGTAAGTATCCAATATCGGACAAGGATATTATTGCGGTTATTGATGATTACTGTGAAGAGTATGGAGCAAAAATTGATGCGGTAAACTTTATTGCAACTGTTACTAAGGCGGGAATCCTAACAAAGTACGAGGAGCGAGGGGCGTATAAATTTTGCAACAACAATTATCTGGCATACTTCATTGCAAGTGAAATATGTGCTAATAAGGATAGGGAAGCGGTGCAGTACTGCTTGGAGTATTCATGCTTTGGGATTAACTCAACAGTACTTATGTTCATTACATACCTTGCCAACGAAACATCTTTAATTGATACCATTTTGACTGCTGCAACCTCTGTATCCGAGGAGTGGAAAGAGTTTTCGTTTGGAATGCCTGAACTTAAGCATTTGGAAGTTCGGAGCCCAATTAAACGACTTACACCACCTTCCAAATATGAGGCAGATAGGGAGCGACAAATTGATGATGAGAAGGATCGTGCAGAAATAGATAATTCGCAAGTAGATGTTGTGAGTATCTATGATTACAAGGAAGAGGAGATCGAAAAACTTGAAAACCAATTAATACGTTCGATTTCGCTGCTTATGTTAATTGCTCGATGCTTGCCGAATTTTGAGCATAGACTAAAAAAAGCACAAAAGCAAGCGGTTATACGGGCGATTTATGAACTACCAAATAAGATTTTTTATGCTTGGGCAATTGAGACAGAGCGGCAAAAAGATGCACTTATCCAGATGATCCTTCAAATGGAAACGAACGAGTTCACAAGAAAAATATGTACGGAGGATGATGCTAAGCGGTATCTACAGAGGAATTCGGTGTCGCTCTTGCTCGAATTGTATTATGGTACAATCAGTAATGCCTACCGTGAGAATACGTATGAGTATTTAACTGGCATGGCAGCAGAGACAGTCAAGTTTGATAGCGAAACATATGCGCTGGAGAAACTAATTGTGTTATTGCAAAGCAAACGATTTGCCAGCTTTTACAATGAAGGGAAAAAAGTATTAAAAGACACGACTTCACCTGCAGCAGAACTAGCACTTTACTATATAGTACAGCGCTTATTGATGAAAGAAACGCTTTCGCATAGTCAAGCGAAAAGAATAGAATCCACTTTCTTTATGGATAAGGGACATGCTGCCCATTTGTATAGGCGGCAAATAGAGAATAAAGATAAATAAGAGCATGATTTCGTGCAATTTTGCAGTCCTTGCTATGTAACATTAGCAAGGACTGCAAAATCTATTTATAGAGGAATGTAACTGTGGATTCAAAAATGATACTTCAAAATTATTTATTATTTGCAAATATTTCAGAATATCGAGGATCTATGAAAAGTCTTGTTGAACTGATGTATTGGGTAATAGGGGAGACTACTTCTGTACAGAGCTTAGAGAGAACAATAGCAGAGAATATGTATATAGGAAACTATTATTTGGCTATGTATAGAAAAGACAATCGGGTAGAAGTGTGCATTAAAAAGATGCGCTAAATGTGAGTGACGAAAAAGGTATGCCAGCTGTACTATATTTTCAAGGAAGATGCGTTTAGCACTTGTGAGCTTGTGCGTGTATTTTCCCTTCAAAGTCCCCTGAAAAGGACCTTGAAAGTCCCTGCTGGATGGTGCTATGATTATCCTGCAAATAAAGGATGCTCTCTGATGCTGCGGCATCGGAGAGCATCCTTTTTTGCGGCAAAAACGCGGAAACCAAAAGGAGAATGCCCCTTTTTGGAATTACGCGATTAATTGTGCGGTAAGGAAGGGTAGATATGAGAGAAAAACCGTTTGCGGATTATCCGGATATTGTAAATATTGATCAGCTCAGAGAGATGCTGGGGGGCGTTGGTTACAAAGCAGCTTACCGCTTGCTGCATGATGGGAGCATACGCTGTTTCAAGATAGGAAAAGCCTTCCGTATCCCAAAGGCCAGCGTTATTGAGTACTTACATGAGAAACCGAAAATTTAAATGCTTACGGCGCCCAAAATAAAGTCTTGCGCGTCATTGTTCCTGCGGGTTCGATATGCTAAAATGACATTGTCATTGGCAGAAATTCCGCTGCTACGAAAAGGGAGGCAAACAAAATGGTAGCAGGTCATCTGCAAGAGAAAAAAGGATTATTTTATGTGGTGCTTAACTTCATTGATGCAGAGGGAAAAAGAAAATCGAAGTGGATCTCAACGGGACTTCCGGTAAAGGGGAATAAGCGCAAAGCGGAGGCGGTGCTGCTCGCAGAACGTCAGAAATATCAGTCTGGTGATTATTGCCTTGCAGCAGATGCAAATATGCTTTTTGCGGACTATATGCTCTATTGGCTCAGACAGGTAAAGACGTCTGTAGATGTGACGACCTATGCTGGCTACAAGACGAATGTGGAAAAACGCATAGTGCCTTTTTTCCGCAGGCGAAAGGTCACGCTGGGCGGGCTGCGGGCCGGAGACATCCAAGACTTCTACACCTACTGTTCGGTTGAATTGGGGATCAGCAACAATACGATCATCAAGTATCATGCCAATATCAGCAAGGCTTTGAATGATGCCGTCCGGATGGACAAGATCCCGATGACTCCTGTGAAACGCGGTATGCGTCCCAAAATGACGGAGCATATCGGAAAATTTTATACGCTGGCAGAGGTCGAGAAATTGCTTGCGTGTATAAAGGGTGATGGCGCAGAGTTCCCGGTTCTGATGGCAGCGTTCTACGGCCTTCGGCGCGAAGAGATCATGGGGCTCCGCTGGCAGTCGATTGATTTTGACGGGAATACGATTACCATCAGCCATACGGTCGTGCAGGTCAATATTGACGGCAAGAGCACCGTCATTGCAAAGGACCGTGCAAAGAGCAAAAAAAGCTACCGCACGCTGCCGTTAGTTCCGCAGTACCGCGAGCTGCTGCTGCGGATGAGGGAACATCAGGATGCCTGCCGGGAGCTTTGCGGTAATTGCTATTTTGAGAGCGACTATATTTACGTGAATGATCTTGGACAGCCGTTCAAACCCAACTATGTGACGCAGCATTTTAAGCTGTTTCTGAGGAATAACAGCCTGCGGGAGATTACCTTTCATGAACTGAGGCATACCTGTGCAAGCCTTCTGCTCAAGAGTGGAGTTTCGATGAAGGACATTCAGGAATGGCTGGGCCACAGTAGCTATAGCACGACCGCAAATATCTATGCGCATCTGGACTCAACCGCAAAGAAAATTACGGGTGATGCAATGCAGGGGAATGTGGATATCAGCGCAAATGTTGCAGCGAAAAGCCGAGCAAGAACGCAAAAAAGGGAAGAATTTAGGAGAGAACTGGGGTAAAAATGAGAAATGACTGGGTTCCTCCAAAACGGAAAAACCCAGTCATTTCAAGTGGTGCCGGTGGTGGGACTCGAACCCACACGGAGTCGCCCCCGGCGGATTTTGAATCCGCTACGTCTACCATTCCATCACACCGGCGATAACAAAAGCTATTATAGAGGACGCTGCGTCGATTTGCAAGATAAATTTTTCCGGCGAAAAGCGCAAAAGGGGACTACCCTTTTTATGCGGCTTGTGCTATGCTATACTCTGTATCAGTAGATTATGCCCAAAGCGGGTCAAAGGAGGGGAAAGCATGGCGAACCACGGCAGAAAATTTGCCCGCGCGCTGGCGCTTGCGGCGCTTTGCCTGCTGCTCGGCGGCTGCGCGATGAACGTCTCAACCGACAAGCTCTATGCCTTGCCGAGCCTTCCGGCGGAATACGCCTCGCTCGAAGCGGAGATCAACGCCCTGCTCTCCGACGGCGCGGAGCACGCTGCGCCCATCTCGGGCAGTAACCTCCAGAGCGTGCAGATGGTCGATCTCGACGGCGACGGCGTAGAGGAGGCGGTGGCCTTCTTCCGCAAGGCGACGGACGAGCGGCCCGTGAAGATCTACTTCTTCCGCTCCAACGGCGACAGCTACGAGCAGATGGCCCTCATCGAGGGGACCGCCAGCTCGATCTACTCCATCACATACTATGACCTCGACGGCGACGGACGCCGCGAGATCCTTGTCGGCTTCAAGAGCGGCACGGAGCTGCAGGTGCTCGCCGTTTACACCCTGCGCGGCAGCGAGCCGCTCAACCTGCTCACCACCGCCTACCTCCGCTACGCCGTGAGCGATCTCAACGGCGACGGCCGGCAGGAGCTGACGGTGCTCTACAGCGGCGAGGAGAACCGCTGCATGGCGGACTGCTACACCTGGGACGACCGCGAGCTGAGCTGCATCTCGACGCTCGAGCTGTCCTTCTCCGCGTCCGAGCTTTCGCGCGTGGCGGCGGGCGCTCTTTCGGACGGGCAGCAGGCGCTTTACGTCACCGGCGTGGCGGATAACAGCGTGGCGGCCTACGATATCCTGACCGTGAAAAACGGCGTTCTGCGCAATGTCACGCAGAACACCGTCTCCTCCGCCGCGGACGGCGGCTTCCGCTTCCTCTCGCTCTATCCGACCGACATCGACGGCAGCGGCGTGATCGAGATCCCCGAGCCGATCCCCTTCCCGCCGCTCGACGAGGAGAGCGAGACCTACTACCGCATCCTCTGGCGCGATTACGACAGCGCGGGAAAGAGTGAGGTCGTGTGCCGCACCTTCCACAACGCCGCCGACGGCTGGAGCCTGCTCCTGCCGGAGACGTGGGACGAGCGGGTGTCGCTCCTGCGTGCCGGAACGCCCGATGAAAACGCGGTCCTTTTCTTCTGCCGCAGCAGCGACGGACAGCTGCAGCCGTTTCTGGAGATCTGCGCCCTCACGGGCAGCGCCCGCGAGGAGCACGCCCGGCGCGGTGACCGCTTTGTGCTCGCCCGACAGGTCGAGACCGTTTACACCGCCGAGCTCCTGCCCTGCGACGACTGGGACGGCGCGGTCGATGAGGAGACCGTGAAGAAGAGCTTCAGCCTGATCGTCGCCGAGTGGACGACGGGCGAAAACTGAGAAAGGAACCGAGATACGATGAAAAAAGTGTTGGTCCTGGAGGATGAGTCCAGCATCCGCAGCTTTATCGTCATCAATCTGATTCGCGCCGGCTACGAGGTCGTGGAGGCCGAGACGGGCGAGGAGGCGCTGGAAAAGCTCAGCGAGAATCCTGATGTGCGCGTCACGCTGCTCGACATCATGCTGCCGGGCATCGACGGCTTTGAGGTCTGCCGCCGCGTGCGCGCGGCCTACCCGCACATCGGCATCATCATGCTCACCGCCCGCTCGCAGGAGATGGACAAGGTCACGGGCCTGATGACCGGCGCGGACGACTATGTCACCAAGCCCTTTTCTCCCGCCGAGCTGACTGCCCGCATTGACGCGCTGTACCGCCGTATCGGCGGCGACAGTTCCGCCAGCTCCGAGCTGCTGACCCAGGGACCCTTCGTGATGAACACCCGCAACCACACGCTGGAAAAGAATGGGAACCGTATCCGCCTGACGCAGGTGGAGTACGCGATCCTGAAGCTGTTCATGCAGAATCCGGGCAGAGCGCTTTCCCGTGAGGACATTCTCTCTGCCGTCTGGGGGCGGGATTACGAGGGCGAGCTGAAGATCGTGGACGTGAACATCCGCCGTCTTCGCCTGAAAATCGAGGACGATACTTCCAATCCCACCTATATCACCACGGTCTGGGGTCTGGGCTACAAGTGGGGCGCCTAACCCGGAATGAACATGAAATCCATGAAAAAGACGGGCGGCCTGCGAAGACGCTGGCTGCTGAACACCGTCGGCGTTGTCTTCGCCCTGGGGCTGGTGTGCGTGATGGCGGTAACGGCGTCCTGTGCCACCTACTACTACTCCAACATGCAGTCTGACATGGAAAACCGGGCGAAAACCACTACGGATTTTTTTGCCGACTATATCAATCAGGACTATGGCGACTACTACCAGTCCTGTATCACCTATGCCAAGACCTTTGAGGACAAGGGCAAAATTGAGCTGCAATTCATCAACAATCAGGGAAGCCTTGTGGCGTCCTCCTACGGCCCCTGGGCGGGGCCGTCTCCCAGCACGTCGGATATCTGGGACGCCATCAGCATCCGGGACAAAAGCTCCTACATTGGCCGCGACCCGGACACCGGGGAACGCATCATGGCGGTTTCCTGCCCCATGATCTATTCCAACGGCGAGGTCATCGGCGTACTGCGCTACGTGACCTCCACCCGGCTGGTGAACAGGCAGATCATTCTGGTGTGCTTGGTTTGCTGCTTTGTGCTGACGGTGGTGCTGGCGGTGGTGCTGCTCAGCAGCGGCTACTGCATCCGCTCCATCTTAAATCCTGTGGCGGAGATCACGGAAAAAGCCCAGAGAATTGCCTCCGGCAGCTACGGCGTCCAGATTCAGACGCCCTTCAAGGACGAGATCGGCGATCTGGCGGACACCATCAATGAAATGTCCACGAAAATTGCCCAGAACGAAAAAATGCAGGCGGAGTTCGTCTCCCAGTTGTCCCATGAGCTGCGCACCCCGCTGGTCAGTATTCGAGGCTACTCGGAGCTGTACCGTCAGGGA